>Ga0157364_1003007_pt1 | contig 16152 bp, 9 predicted proteins | sample AttsexASBM2_FD_111476 | JGI IMG/M metagenome (GOLD analysis project Ga0157364, IMG submission 111476) | Fungus gardens microbial communities from leaf cutter ant in Ribeirão Preto, State of São Paulo, Brazil - Atta sexdens ASBM2 | ecosystem: Host-associated > Fungi > Mycelium > Unclassified ...
ATGTATTATATTTAGAATCCCAATTTATCGATTGTATTTCAAAATTCAATCCGAATTTAATTCGAAATTTTTATTCGAATTTTTATAATATACTGCCAAATTAAGTCTAAATAAGTTTATTTTTAGAGTAGCACTCTTTCGTATTAAGTTTTCTAGATAATTTTTCGATTTTCTATACATTAAGTATTTTTAAAACGAAACAATTTAAAATTTTGTGGAAGTTGAAATACCATCTTTTTGTCTTCTGAATTCGCGGAAAGACTTCTAATTATTCTGCATAAGGGAGAAAAAAAACTCCGTGTCCAGTAATTGAGATTGACATCTCAAATAATAGCGATCGAAATAACAAACAATACTCAATTTTTTAATCTTATATCTTCTTCATTTTTGTTTTTTTCTTTTTTATATAAAAATTGCTATAATTCATATTACGTTTATCATATCATACAAGCATTTTGGAAGTATCTATTTAAAAACAGATCTTACGATAATCAAGCACTTTCTCCAATAATAAAATTCGTCTCTGATGGCATCTTTGAAGTAAATTCCTATCATATATTAGCACATCAATTTGTCGCGTCGACTCTCAGATTCTATAGATGTCAATAAATTCTGATATATTTCCGGCATCTAGTTACTTAGAATGAATTAATACAAGCACCAAAAATATTTGCATAATCTGGGATTGACTTAATAAGTTTGCTCGTTTCACTTGCACTTTCTTCCCATTTGCTTTGGAATATTATTTTTTATTTAACATACTAATTGAAAATGATTGATATCTAAACTGAAGCAACAATTTTTCAAGAATTTATAAATTGAACAAATCGAAATTAAGTATGCATTGCGATGTTTCATAAGATATTTCATGTAAGCATATTCCGCATTTTATTTTAAAAGTCTAATTAAAATTCATTTTAAATGATAATCTGATCAGAAACGCTTACATGTTATATGTTTCTATAACGTCATTATATGCAATATTTCATTTTTTCTGCTTAGTAAATCTACTTGTTTCCCGATATATGTATATATATATATATGCCATAATGATAAATCAATGATCGAAAAATATATTGGAGAATATTAAATGACATTGTTTAACTTACGTGTAAATTTCTAGAATAAGCATGCAAACAAATTTCCTCATTTGCTATTGCTTTGCCTACGCTTGTATTCTCTCTTTCATAGATATTGAAGTATCTTAAAGAAGAAGAAAAGGAAATTATATTAATCCTCAAAATTATAACATTATATTAACAAATTATTTAATAATACACTTTCACAAATAGAATTAAAGTCAAATTAAAATATTCATATTATTGAAAAATAACATTAATACTAAAAATTCTTAGATTCTTCGAATAAAATTAAAAACATATAAATAAAATTAATAATTTTGCAAAAATTCTTAAGTTCAACAAATCAAAATTAACTACATAATACAAAATAATTTAATCTAATGTAATAGCTTATCTGTATGTTCCAGATCATGAATCTAATCCCATTCTAAAGTAATGTACTTATCGCAAGTTTACGTCTTCAGCCACTCCAAAAAGGTTACCTTCAAGTTCTACATATCTGTAACAGTAAAGCAAGCAGGAAACGAATGCACTGTAAACGACATATAAATATTCATATAAATCCGCTGACATTTTGAGGAACTACCTTTTACGACATGTAAAACGTATATCATTGAAATGCAACAAGCATACTTGAAAAGTATTTTTTTGTGTCAAATCTCAATGTCACGTCTTTCTCATATCATATATCTGCCATATTAAATATTCCATATTTAACAAAGTTTACGTTTGGCCTTTTAAAGATTTTTTTCGTTAATGAAAATTTGTCTTTCTTCTAATAAAAGCTTTGAAGACGTTTCAAGAAATTACGTTTCTTGAAATTATTAATTGAGGAAGGAACTTAATTCAGAATAAACTTCAGAAATATAATAAACAGACGATAAATCCTTATCTTCAATTTCCAAGTAGGCGCGAATGTATGCCTATTCTATTTTGTCAAGGTGTTCAACTTCTTTTTTTTAAACTTTTCCAGAAATAATTTCATATAATTTGAAAGGTGCGAGAAATAATAGAACATTTTTTTTAATAAAAAGATTTGATGCTTTAATTATTTTTAAGCTCATGTTCACTCTTAAATCAGGAACATTCTACACATTTGGTGAAAAATACTGATATAATCTACAAATATGCTAGAAGGTGAACCACAACACAAATCATTCTGCAATCAGAAACATTATGCAACATAGACAAAGTTAGTTTTCTAAATGGATTGTTTTTCAAAAAAGACAGACATATAACAAGACATGTCATGTAATAAAAATTTAAAATTTTATTTAGTATAAACATAACTCTTCATTATATTATCATTACTAAAATTAAGTTTAAACTCAGTTCTTTTTATATAGATCTTTTTATAATTTATTAAAAACTTACTTTAGAGATATTTTTATTAAATTGTATTTGGATTTAAATAAACAGCTACGCATAATATTACATATATATGTGTATATATATATATATATATATATATACATATATATGTAATATTATATTATATATATATATATATATATATATATATATATATATATACATATTGTATAAATAAAATTATGTATTAATATATATTTATATAAATGTAATTTATATAAATGTATTATTATAAATGTAATTAGTCTTTTTACAATAGAAATACTTATTTAAAACTAAAAAATTTATTAAATCTGAATTAAAACATGTTCAAATTTATCAGTGCATTATTATTTAAATTTTAATCTATTCTTTATCGTTTCTCGAGCAAGAATGAAAGTAACCCCTTTGAGTATTACAATGTCGATCTATTGCTTCATTAACAAAGTACGTTAGACTTCGACAGAGAAGTTATTTCTAATAAATAAACCTTATAAAAGTCAATAGTGTTACAACAATGAAAAACATTGTTCTTCGAATCCAATTAAATGCCGCGACTCGTAATATTTAATTGATTCTTATTAATCATCTTGACATTTGTTAAGAATTCGCGCCACCACCGTTAACCATATATGACAAACTTACTTGAATTAATTGAGATTAATTCATCTGGTTGTTTAGTTAGCGTGGGAGCCATAAACTGAATCTAAGTGCACTTGCGTAAGAGCGCACCTGAACCTACATTTTGAGCAGGTTATTCTTAATCGAGGTCTATACGTCATTTGTTCAAGAAAAACCGATGGGTACGTAATAATGGAAACATTTCATTACAAATGGTATCGAATATCGATACTAACTTAATCCTTTATGTGACAGAAATAAAGTCAAGATTAAAAAATTGTTCTGAGTAAAGACCAAATTAACAATCAAGGATAATTAAATATAGGAATAACAATAAAGTGATAAACTAACAAAAGACTTTAATAAACAAGATTTTATAACTAATGTGTTTTCTAAAGTAAACGATTCAAAATGCTTGCAAAAATCATCGAAATAAAAATATAACAATAAAATTGACAATTAAGTAACATGTCAAATTAATAATCAATGCTTTGACAAAATTACGTTCTGCATAAAAAAGAAAGAAGAGTAAGAAAGTACAGGAGTGAATCTCGAGAAATTGAAATGAGAAGAATAGGGAAAAGAGAAGATAGAGCGAGGATGAGACCAGTTGGGGGATCGACGATCCCCACCCTGTATAAAAGTCTTTTTCTGCCAGCGACGTGTTCAGTTCGAACGACGCGCTGCGTGCGATTATCTCTGGGGATCATCCTCGTCATTATAGAGAGGCTGCGCGAACAATGCCCTACTGAAAAAGGATTCTGGTCAAGATGTTGCGGCGTGCAACTGCAGCCCTCTTCATCTTGGTACGTCGTCTTTAGTACATCTTTCTCTATATATACAACTTTAGAAATTAGAAACTTATTTATTTATAGATATTTACTTTTTTATTAAATTGATAAAAAACTGAGTAAATATCTTTTTCTTCTTCTAAAATAACAATTAATTTTTTCATAAAATTAAGATATTTAATGATTTTGTTAAAATAATTAAATAATAGTAATAAAAATATGTTTTAAATTAATTATTTTTAATATTTAAAAAGTAAATTTTAAGAAAAAATGTTTTTGCAAAAGAAAATGATTTACTGCAACTTTTATAAGATCAATAAAAATAATATCGGATAAATATTATTATTGTTATAACTAAAGTTTGATATTGATTATTTAAAGTAAAATTTAATGCTTATTTTTTATTATTTATTATTTCTACATAATTTGTGATTTTTAATATATAATTTTTATATAATAAACATATGACATTTTCAGTCAGTGATTTAAATTTCCACTATTTAAAATCTATTAGAAATCCGATCCAAGTATTAGTGAGAGATATTAACATAATATATTCTCACATATTAACATCTTGTAGATATTCGACACACATTTCGCCACCTGTTGCATATATTACCGCGCATATATTTAATATAAATATATATAATAAATTGCGTATTTTTTCTGTTGATGAAATACTGTTGATGAAATTTTCGATTGTTTACATATTTTTCTTATTTATTTTTTTATTATTAAGATATTTTAATACGTTTGCCAGGGTATGTTGAGAAATAAGTTGGCATTGCGTTCCGTTTATATACTTATGTAAAAGAAACAGTAAAAAAATTATTGCAAAATACCTTTTTTTAAGCATAAATATCTTTTTCAAGTATTTACATAAAGTATTGCAATAAAAAAAATGGAGAAATTTGATTTAAAACGAGAATTTAAATAAATTTTTGAGTATTTAAAAATTTCATATAAAAGTTTTTCAATTTTAGCTAATCACAAGCTAAGTGACATATTATTAATTAAAGAAAAAGTTTCTTTTACTAATATAATAACTCAAAATAATAATTTTGATTAACAATAGTATGTTTTTATAATAAAATGATTGAAAGTGTAGAAAGGAGTATGTTAGCTCAAATCTTATTTATGATGGCAAACTTAATTTACTATATCATGCGCATAAGAAATGTGTAAACATTCAATTACAATTTAACTTTGATAAAACCATTTTATGTTTAATATTTTATATCGAAGCAAGCTACATCTACAATACACATTTGTTTTTCTGCAACAGCAATTTGCTATCGATTATACAAAATAATTTTAAAAGATGTTTTTAAAAAATAATTAAAAAAAATTTTTATCAGAAAATATTATATCTCTCTTTGCAGTTTTTTTATTACTTTCATTAATTTAATATAAAAGTTGCTGTATAAGAAACTTATATATTAAGTTTTTTTTTCGTAATACTTATGTGAAATTGTGAAACCTGTGCTATCGAGTCCCGATACATTCTCTACTATTAAAAAAATGTAATCGGAGGGTAAAAAAATATATTAAATATGAATATAAAAAAACATTCTTAAACATAAAGAGTGCATTAAACCCAGTCGCTGTCATTTATTATTATTATTAGTATATTACTATTATTAGTATATTACTATTAACTACGAATTAATACTATTACGTAGTATATTATTTATGTAATAATAGTACGTAGTAGAAAGTGACACTGATTACTTGTATATATAGTAATAGTTGCGTCTACCGTGACTCTCGTTATCTAATCGAGATTTCCATTCATATTGATATTCATTCAAGTGAGAATGTCGTTGCACTACATTTTCATTCATAATTTATTTCAATGCCGTGGCATTACAATGATATCATATAACATATTGTATATAATTTCGATCATCTCAAATTTGCAATTTCTCCATTAAATTAACAATTCCTTTCCTGAAAAAAATTTCCAATTTCGAATTTCTTTCCTTTGTGAAACTTTTATCTATTTTAATTTGACATATTTTTTCTAAAATATTAACGGTTGAATGTTGTAATATTAAATAATTTAATCTAAATGTGCATATGCATATTCCCTATGCGTAAGTATAATCTTTTACATTCAATAATTAATTCGTTTTACAAATCTATTTCTAATAATGCATTTAAAATATTTGTTGTACTTTCTTTATTTAAATAATCAAAATTATATAATTTTTTATTGTATATTGTAAATATAATTCATTTACATAAGCATCAACAAATTCTTGTTTCTTGTTTAATTAAAATAAATACTATTTAAATAAAATTTTAAAATATATAACGAAATATCTATTAAAAATTAAAAGAATAGTTTATCTAAAAATAATTTAGATAGAGGAATACATAAATAAAATTAATATATGTTTTAGCTAAAATCCTACATTACCTTAATTATTCTAAATAACAATTTCTTTATTTCTTTCACCAATCACAAGATACACTTTTATGGAAGAGTTTATTGTTAAAAGAAGATCACTTCTTTCTGAGAATCATCGTGATTCATGTATACAATTGTCGCAACAAAATGTGCCATTCACATATGTGCGGAATGAAGTTTTGCCTTAAACGCGCACACATGTAATCTGAAAATATTTATACGTTTCTACATACTCGAGCCTTCACGTATCATTGAATTCCTGCATGTCATTGAAATTTAATTAAAATTTTGACATAATCGAGAATACAAGATTTATTATGTGTATATATATATGTGCATGTCCATATAATTTACTACTTATAAACATTAGTTTAAACTATATATTAATTACATTTTATAATGCAATATATAAATACAATAATAATTTTAAAAAATTGATAGAAGAGCATTTTAAGGCCTATATCTTATCAATAAATTTCAAATTACTGCTCTTTTCTTATGAGCTTAATATTTAAGAAATTATTAATTAATAAAATTTGTGATTCTAAAGAAAAGACAGTTATCTAGTATTATATATAATTAAAAACTTATTTCTCAATATTAAGATAACAAAAAATGCGTCTAATTTACAAAATATTTTTTAACATAATTTTCTTGATTGTGAGATCAATGCGATTGACATACAATTATGTACCAAAGGCTTTGCCTCAGGCTAAAATTGGGGTCCCTTACGTAACTACTTACAGGTGACTTTCACTGGAAGATGATCCGGCCTCTGTGTGATTCATAAAGTGATACAACTTTGGCCATTTGACTGATGGCAGATTCGCCATGAGCAATTAAGATATTCGACTTAAATGCCATTACGTTATATTTATCTTTAATCTTGAATATATTTTGTCTGTTTCAATTAATTTTTGATAATATTCAGATTCAGCAAAAACTTTAGATGCAATTTTAAATATTTAGTTACCTGCAATATTATTATCTTCTTCGCTTAATAAAAAATTTATGGACTAAATATAAATAAAAAAATTAACATATTAAAATGAACATATTAATATGAATTAAAGATTCGTCGATGTAAAAATACCTAATTAAATTAAAATTTGATTATTTAATAGTTTAATTAAAAATCTAATCATATATTTTTTACAGTATACCATATACACATTTTAAACATGCAATATGTAGTAGTAGTTTCGCAACAAAATAAAAGATTAAATAATCTATTATTATTATAATATTACAAAAGTTAAAATATATGTTTTATTAAATTTTAATTGAACTAATATTTTTCACAATATAAATATAAAATTAAATTTTGAAATGAAATTTTATATTTATATTGTGAAAAATATTTACTTGGCTATAAAATATTGGCTATATAATAATTATCAATATTATAATTGTATCAATAATTTTTTTATTATAATGAAATAACTACAACAATCCCATTGTAATGTAATAATAGGATTGCACACAACAATTTCGTCACGATAATAATAAAAATATATAATTATAAGGAAATTATTATAATGTTATAGTTATACATTATAGTTCTACGGAGTTCATATAATTATATGTATTAACTAAATCAAAATACCGTATAAGCAATTGATGTATCAATTTGATCTATCGATCAACATTTTAAAGAAAAGGTTGAATAGTGACTTCTAATACGATAGTAAAGATCGCCTTGCACTCTTTGCATAATCAAGGATGAGAGTTGCAATCGTGTATAAGGTTAGTCTTCGATTGAAATGATAGGGCAATCACTTTTTTGATATTCCTGACGTCCCTGAATGGAATCCTTCTCTCTTTCTCTTTCTCTCTCTCTTCTTCACTTTTTCATTCTCTTATTTTCTTGACATCTTATCATAATTATAATACACATGAGATAATCAGCCCATTGACGTCATAATATTAAATATAGATTCTGAAGATTATAAATAATTAAATCATTTTAAATAAATAAAACGTAATAAAATAAAGTACACAATACATGTTAATAATAGTAAATATAATAATAGTACAATACAATGGTATCAAAAATTGTGTAAAATGAATAATCAATAAATTGTAATAATCAATAAATTGTAACATGTAATTTTAATAATTTAAATATTTTAATTATTTATATATAATTAAAAGTTACATAAATTACACAATAATACTAATTTGCTTTCATGATATTCTCGAATAATTAGCAATTAGGCAATTAGCTAATCAATAATTATAAAAAAAACGTTAATCGAATAAGTTTTTTTTACCCTATCAATCAATTTAATTAAACATAGATAAAGAGCAGTTCACTAATCTGGGACATTCTTTTCACGTATATTAGTTGCGCACGCGAATAGTTTGATTTACGACGTTGCATAAATTAACATATATTTTAACGTGCAATCGATAGCTCTATATTTCTTTCAAGAAAAAATTAAATTTGATCTGAAAATTAATAAGATTAATAATTTATGATAATGTTGTTAGAAAAATTTTTTACTTTAATAGTTACTGCTACGGATGTCATTTTTTTACGAGTTTATGAAAATTTCAATTCAATCCTCCATTACCAATTTTAATTCCAACTAAATCCATTACGTATTTAAATAAACGATAAATCTACTAAACATTTTTATTTTAAAAAATCCTACAAACAATTTTTTCTAATCAGCATCACATTTTCTTCATTATAATTTGTAACTACTAATATCTGCTTGCTATTACTGTTTATGTTTGTTATTATTACAATTTATGTTTGTTAAAATATTTCTAAAAAAAGGTTTAGTAATAGTTAAACGTTTAGTGTTCTTAGAATTTATACATTATTCATGGAATATCTTTAGGACGTTGTCCCTTTAGAATGTATAATAATAAGGAGAACATGGAGCAATATTTTGTATTAAATTTAAAGGTATGTTAAGATTGCCTTGAAAAGCAAACAGCTAGAACTTTAACGCTACGGTCGTTTGACTGAAACGATCTTGCTATTGTCCACTAAAATATCGCGACATAAATACCGTAGACATTAATCGTTATGGCAACATTTGACGCTGCAGGTACGCGTAGAGAAGGGTTAGGTCGGGAGCTAGCATATATTAACCTTTCGTTATATAGTCTGTCAACCTGGGACTGAAAGAAAAAGACAACGAAGAAGAGTCCCGCACAACCTTCTTAGAATCGCGACTTTCCCTTCACGTGGGTGGAACAACGGTTGAGATCATCAATCGCGACCGTGGATCCTGGCCAAACCTAACTTAGTCAACCAGGATATGTGCCACTTTTGTGGCATATTTGCATGACAACTGAATGAAAAAAAAATAGATTATTGGAGAATATATTAATGATTATTAAAATATTTATATTTAATTACATTAAATTACATTAAATTACATTAAAAGATCTGTTTTATTAGAATCTAAATGAATATTAATATAAAATATGAATATTAAGATAATAAATAAAATGATGTGGCGTGGACAAGTTGAAATATTTTAAGCATAAAAAGTAAAAAATTGAGAGATAATCCACATAATAATACGTAAAACTATTTCTATGTCGCCATTTAGGGAAATTGCGGATATGGCAACAGTTTCTGACAAATCATTGTTATTTTCTGCAACAGCAATTAATAGCATTCTTACGAGAATGTAGATATTCTGATTATTAAACTGTAAGACTTATTGGATAGAATAGCAAGAGGGGATGAGCAAGAAATCGAATTCGGTACCGATATATCAAATCTTCGAATCGATTCACCCGGAATAAACGATATACTAATGTAGCTGTTACACAATATTATTCTTATTCTATAGTTGTATAATCCTTTCTAATTTTATTTAATTTTTATAAATATAATTCTACTTAATTCTTATAAAAATATTACCGAATATTTTGAAAATGTAAACTTTAAATATTAATTAAGCTTTCAAACTTAAAAATTATAATAGGATATATCAGGCAATGAGAGCATTAATACAGCGCGATAATCGGTACGTAAAAAAAATATAATTATCAAATAATAATGTACAATGATCGCAAAAAAAAACCGACAATCATTGTATATCTTCATAATATGTAAATTTTGATAATTATATTTTTTTTTTTTTTGCGCACTGTATTGATTCTCATTATCTGTTCTCATTATTTGATATATCCTATTATAGTTTTTAAATATTTTGAGTAATATGCCTTGCGAATAGCATAAATGGGAGAAGGTATAATAATTTAATAACAGTTAAAAAAAAATTTATTATATCGTGTATGGAAATGTCGCATAAAAATATAAATAATATATTTAGAATTAAAAAAGTTTAATTAAATAAGAAGTTCATAGAAATCTTCTTAGATAGGCAATACTGCAACGATAACTGCATTGATAAGATTGAGATATTCTCAACTAGGCGAACAGTTTATATTAAATATGATATGATTACTTGCATCTTTAATGCATCTTTAACATGAGATACGATCTTGACATATTTCAGCAATTATAAAACCAACTAGTTATTATAAATTACTTTATTTAGTTACTTATTGTAATTAAGTTATAATTTTGATTAATTGACATAAGTTTATCTAATTAAATTTTTAATTAATTGTTTAAATAATTGCATTTAAAATCAGAAATAAATTTTTATTTAAAATAAATTTTTCTCCAATTCATCTTTCTAAATAATTTTTAATGAAAAACAAAAAATATTACAATTATTTTTATAAATTATACTTGCCTATAATTTGAAGACTTTGAACTCTTTAAAGTAGGTTAAGTAAAATTTAAATAAATTCTTTTATCCACAAAATTCAAATAAATTCAAAAGACCAAACCTTCTTCTCCTTTTTCTTATATATTCTGTATGCAGGAAAGGATATGCATATAAATTCGCGAACGTGAGTGCATAAAATCATCGTTTTATATCATGGAGAGAACATTCATGGAGAGAAAATAAATATGCGAATCATGAAGAAATCAAAAATTTGAGAAAAAGATAAATCTATATATATATCAATCAATTAAATTTGATCTCAATTAAATTAAAATAATTTTGCATTCAATATGGTGCATCTATTATATAAAATTATATTTTAAAATTATATATCATTACTTTTACGCATTACTGTACTGAAACTACACACATGTTCGAGAATATATGTGTAATACGAATGATGTATAACGTATGTGAACGATATATATGTAAAATCCTTCTAAATTATTATCTCATGCAGATTGAAAATTGAATAAGAATTTCTACTGTTAGTCATTGATCGCTTTCGACTTTCGCTTATATAAAACAGATAATTAATTGAGATCAGAAACGATAGAGAGAGTAACAGTTAGTCGATCACGTCTAAAAAAGTGAAAGCATATTACTCATCAAAAAATGGTAGCAATATTTCAAAAATAAAAAATGATCCCTTAATTATTGATAAATCTTCTGCTAAAAGAAATATATACATATCTAAACACGCAGTATTGATTTTGTTTTAACTTTTACATAAAATTTATATTAAGTATTTTTTATGTCATCCATAAACATGATAAAAACATATGTAATACATATTTCATTATAAGTCTAAGTTTAAGATTAATAAATCTGTTAATGGAAATTTTAAGTATATTGACATAAATTGATGAAACAAATCATAAGTATGTATAAATATCGCATATTACATTTAAGATAATGCTTAACTTTTTAAATAAATAATACATACACAAGAAATGCTAAATGTATATATATATTAGGTGTAGTAAAAAGAAATCCATTATTTTTGTATGAAATTGAATGGAAAAATAATGGATTTCTTTTTATTACACCTAATACATATATTGTATAAAATGAAGACGAAACTTATTAGATTTTTGTCTAGTCTCTGAATAAAATTCTTTTTCCCTCTTATTTTCATCCCTTTTTCTTCCTTCCTTTCTTTTTTTCTACACAATCGAAGCATAATTTATATTTAAAATACTTTAGACAGTTGTTGCTAGTTTCACAATGTTTGGAAAATTAATAGCTGAGAATTACAAATCGCTCAAACTACAGAAACTGGAAATGCCAACTATGATATTTCACGATATGCGCTTGCAGATCGCATCAAATACTTAATTCTACCGACTGATATTAAAGGCCAACTGTTTTTAAACACAACTCAATAAATACATCATGTTTCATTGGAAATGTCACGTGCATGGACAAAGCAAATTATCGCGATTAACAACTGTTTCTTATTAGAAAAAGAGTCTTCTGCATAAAGATAACATATATGATAACTAACAATAAATGTAGTTCACGCGAATTTACATAAATAATTATAGCTTTATAAATAAACATTGAAAAATACTATCTATGCATATGAAACATGCATACTTTTAAATTTTTATTAATCATAATAAAAATTTAAATACTTTTATTATCATTAGAATCATTGATGACGTAATACGATATCACTAGTTCCTGTGTGGACGGAATAATATTTTCTTCGATTTCAATTCTAACTTCTATAATTGTTTCATTATTTATTTATCCACTATCACCATTATTCCTTTTTTTCATTGAATAAATTATCTTAAAAAATAATAATTTTTTTTAAAACTCAAATGTTATTATTAAAAACATTCTTTACTCTTTTGTGTATTATATTAAATATATTTTATGAAGAAATTGAATAAAATTTTATAAAAGAAGTTAAAAAAGTTTTACAACGTATACATAAATTTGATTTCTTGCAAATAATAAAAAACAATTATTTTTCAGGTGATTGCTACTTCCATGTCGCAATTCACTCAGGAATTAATAAGCACCAATCGAGATAGCGAAGTGATTTTAAACATCAGCGATGAACAAAAAATTCAGTACTTAAGCCAAAACTTTGAAGCAGGCAAGTCCAAAAGCCTTAAAGATAATGAAAGAAATATAGATAATAAAGAATTTGACACATAAATAAAGTGAGTCCATAATTTTAATATGTTCCATTTTTAATATAAAATGCTATCTAAAATGAGACGTAAAAATTATAGGTTTCACTTTTTCTTATGGTCAAAATTTAGATATAACAAGTTGCAATTACAATTGATTATTGTACTTTACAGATGCATACAAATATGGTTACGATGTTAATCCAGATGGACAATTTCATCATGAAATACGTGGCTTACATGGGATTACCTATGGATGTTATGGCTACGTTGATCCCTTTGGTCACCTAAAAACAACGTTTTATATCAGTGACGGATGGGGTTATCGCGTTGTTCAACCAGGGAAGAACGTGGAACTTTTCCTTCACAAGCATGAACATCACGAAAACGAAGACAAACATGATCATCACGAGCATCATGGTGTGATTACACCATGGCGAGAATTACATTTCCCCATGGTGTGTGCGCAATACACGAACATTCCACCAAGTGAAGGAAGTATGTAAATAAAGATATACCATATGTAATCTGACAGTAAAGTTTCAGGTCTGCAGAAATAAAAAAAATACAAATATCTCATAACAAACATTATATTTTATTTTTTAAATTAAAGTCGTTCCCCATGATATCAACACATTTAATATATCTATTAGATATTCGAAACTTTTTTTAAAGTCTATAATTGCAATTCTGTTTAGTGCAGTCATCACATTCCTTTAAAAAATCCTCGATATTTTGAAAATATTTATCTTTCAAAATATTTTTGGGAGAGCTTTTGGGAACAGCATTCCAAATTTCAAAAAAAGGTTTACGGTTTGTATCAAAGATATAAAATGCATGCATGTTATAAAGAATTACTTTAAAGTTTAAAAGATAAAAAATAATATTAAAAGAGTTCTATTGTATAAAATAAATTTATTTTTTTTTAAAGATAAAATACAACACTTTATTATGTGTAATATCTGTGTTTCTCTACTATAGTTGGGAACTTTATTGTCAGGTTATATATATTATACATAAAAACTGCAAATGAATGTATTATTAAAATAAATATGTGGTCATCTGAAATTTTAAGCAGCACCTATTGGAAGCGGATCAATAATTCAAGCAAAGCCAACTCGACCTCCTTATAAGCCTAACTCATCAGGTATAAAAATTTTAGATACTATATTATATATTAATAACAATGTATTTAAAATTACAGCATGAAACATATATATATAGAGCAATATTATATATAAAATTAATTACATTATTAATAAACTTCATAATGTATTAGACAGTAAAAGATGTATTAAAAATTAAAAAAAAGAGTAACATTTGATACTGTATTTTTTTTTATAAAAATCATCAATTAGACGATAACAGAAATAATACTAAAACTTTGATTGTCAGATTGAATGTTGAAGCATCAAATAAGAAGATATCCCTACATTTAATATTAATTAAGAAATCTTAATTAAGAAATCTTATCAATGTAGATAAAGTAGAAATATATGAAATACGTTTTTATAGATCGTAATTGTCGATATAAACAATTAAGAGTAAAAAAAATAAACAAATGATAACCAGGTAATTGGAAATTGGCGCTGGAACTGGTTGTTTTTCTTATTTTTATTTTTGCATTGAAAATTCATTTTTATGTAAAAATGAAAATAATAGAAATCTCCAATGAGCTTAATAATCCTGAACAACATTAAAGAGGTTTTAGCCGTCGGTCAGATATTTTGGTCAAATATTTAATATTAATGTCGACAGTATTGTAACTATTAAGCCTTATAACTCGCAAAGTAAAGTTAATAAAAATGAACTTAATTATAATGTTTTGGAAAGCTCTCGAGATAAGCTATAAGAATATGTAAAATTTGAGGATTCCGTTTAAAAAAGTCAAAGACCTTAATAACTCTGACCTTAATAACGCCATACAAGATCAAACCAATGATACCATCTTATGTCTCTCTTAAAACCATACAACTTTTGTTTGAAATTCTTTTGTATCTTCCATATTTTTCGAGATATTTGCCTAGGATGATTAAAATGAAACACACTATATGTACAATTGAGTATATAAAATAGAAAGAGAAATAATATTATGCAAAATATAATATTTAAATAATATTATGTATAATAATATACAATTGAAACGAAAATACTCATATTCATTTTCTTCACTATACATGTCATTTAAAAATTATTTGTTTAGGATCATTGTGAAAATTCTGCAAACAATGATTATCAAAACAAATTTCAAAAATATATAACATACTACAGGAAATGGAAAGTTATTTTTTAAAATAAGTTACAATTATTCGTTACCGAGTAGAAAAAAAACAAGTTATTACTAATTACTGATTTTTAAAATTAATTCGTTACTTAAGAAAGTAAGTTTTCGTTACTTTCTTAATACTTTTTTAAAATCAACAATGGCCAATTACAGCGGACAGACCTATAAGGGCTTTCTAGTCTCAAATGTTATGAGTAGCTTGTGTTCAATCGTATCATGTGCAAAATAATGATAACAGTAACTGTAAAATTCATTATCATTACCGAAAAAATATAACTTTGTTACAGTTATCAAAGAAAAAAAATAACGCAGTTATCAATAAAATTAACAAAAAAAATAAATAAATTGTAATTATATATCATTATAAGTAACAAGTTATTTTCATTCCCTGAGGTACTATCCAAAAAGAGTCTTGACACATACTTTATAGATAATCCCTTCAATAATCAACTCTTTAATAATAATTTTAATTATTTCAATACATTATAATTATCATTTCCAGGACATCCGGGCATTCCTGGTATTCCAAGTACACCAGAAAAACCAGGAACGCCGTCATATCCAGGGCATCCAGGGACGCCTGGCATCCCTGGTACTCCAGGGACACCTGGAATTCCAGGGACACCGTCATATCCAGGGATTCCTGACATTCCTGGTACTCCAGGAATACCAGGAAAACCAGGGATACCGTCTTA
>Ga0157364_1003008_pt1 | contig 16149 bp, 7 predicted proteins | sample AttsexASBM2_FD_111476 | JGI IMG/M metagenome (GOLD analysis project Ga0157364, IMG submission 111476) | Fungus gardens microbial communities from leaf cutter ant in Ribeirão Preto, State of São Paulo, Brazil - Atta sexdens ASBM2 | ecosystem: Host-associated > Fungi > Mycelium > Unclassified ...
ATTATTATTATTATTATTATTATTATTATTATTATTATTATTAGAATAGAATAGAATTTATTACACTTCAGCATTTATTATTATTATATAGACACAATTATCTGACGAGGACTGCTTCTTGAAAAATAAGAATTCTTTTATAATTCCTCTTTGCGGAGATTACGTTCTAAATAGACCCTGTACATTCTTTGACATCCCGTATACAAACACGTGTGACGTTGATATTTTTTGTGAGGAGGCTCGACAAGAAGCTGTTTTGAGATTCACCGTACAGAACAATGGTCCCGCAAGGGAATCCTATCACCGGAGCGTCGGAATCGCAAATAGAACAGCACAAGATCGTGCACAAGGTATGAAATCTTCTCCATTATGCGCCGTCGTGCAAGTCATTAGCTTAAAACGACGAGCGAAAGATTTTTTCACGCCGAGAGGCGGCTAATCGAGGATAAACGGGTACGTAATTAAAACGTGACTTGTCAAGTATCGCGATAAGCGCAAAACGAGAGCGCTCGATCAGAATGTGATCAAGCGAACTAACAGGCGCGAGCAGTTTATACATCACTGTTTTCTTCCCAATCGGCGATCCGGAAAAGAAAGAAATGTAATCGCCATGCAGAGATCCGACGGTTTCTTCAATTACGTTCAGCGGAATTAATGACAATCCGATATTTAAAATCTTGAAAGACAAAGAGATGCTCTCCGTTTTTTTAATTCTGCTTTCACGGTACGGGAGAATTCTGAAGCTTTCTTTTCCTCTGTCGCGAAATGACAACAGTCAAGATTGCCGAGGAGTCGCGAATGCGACCGCGACAAACTCACGGGCGAATATGCATTTGTTTATCGACTGCCGTGTGCACGACGTTCGTCAAGCGGTGGCTATCAACCGGCGGCCGGCCGCGGAAGACGCCCCTTTTTGATTATTCATCGACGGTGGCAAAGGAGAAACCGCAGGGACAGGGACTGGGCCGAAATGATTTCCGCGCGCCGAGTAAAGGACAAGGAGCCAGGCGACGAGAGGAGAAGGATAGAAGCGAGAGGAAGAGAAAGAGAGAGAGAGGAAGAGGCGCCAAGAACGAAGTGAAATTTATTCGCGTACAAACGGATGTAAATTTATTTAAATTGCGCGATTTCGGGAGTGGACGGGATGGGCGGGAGGGGATGGAAAGCGGAGAAGGACGGAGTGGAGAGCGATGGGGTTTATTGCGGCGCCACGGGAGCGGCTCTATTTGCTTTATCACTACGCGGGACAAGGGATGGGCGTGGAGCGAGAAGGACTCCATTTTGCGGGAAATTAAAAAGTCCGCCAGCCTTTCGTTTAGGTCGCGCTTTTCGGTCCAAAACGCGAAGCCTGCGGGCCCGTCCCGTACCTCGCGTGTACTTCGATATCGTATTGTGATGACTGAATATCCCGCTACGTCGTAGAGGCCGAACGACGATGGCTCCGACTTTCGGAATGTAACGTTAAACACTACGTTGTGGATGGAATACATTTTTCACATTTTTTTTTGTAACAGAAATATATCTGAGATAATTTAAAATATTATAATGATAAGAATGAGAAAAAACCACACTGATATTTTTCATGGGAATTTCAATCGTTACTAAAAAGTTTTCTATTTGAATTAAACACATTTAATGTCGAGCCGTCTTAAGAATATTTCTGCGTAGAACCGGCATTCACGTTCGAGCATAATCGACTTCTTGGTAAATATCAATGAGTGCTGATCAGGACATTCTACTTTGCGTAAAGACATTGAGATGAGAAAAATGTGAGGAGCGGCAGGTTATCGGTTTCCCCGTAAATCTCGATTCGTCTCACTTTCACGGGAAGCGATAGGATTGCGCAACCGGTTTCGTGCGTCGATTAATTTTGATTCGATCGCTGAGTTAGAGAGCTTGGTATTTGCTATGCTCTCATGATGCATTACGCAACATTTTGCGACTACATACATCGGACGCTTAACATGCTCTCTGAATAATTACCGTATCGCACAAGTGCACATGCATATAGGGTGTCTCATGCAATCCTGTTTTCCGACCAATTTAGCAATACGCTGATGAAGAGATATTATATTAATTCTCCGTAAACAAATACTAATCATTCTTATAATTTAAACGAATAATGTTGGAACTAAAAATAAGAGATTTATTTTCCGCACTGAGAAAAAATATAGTCAATTTTAATAAATATTTAGTTGAATACTGCCAACTAAATATTTATTAAATATAAAGACATTTATTTGATACAAGAAACAATAATTTGATTTAATAATCATTCTTTTTAATGAACAAATATTTATTTATGATAAGTAAATGTTTCTTGGCGTTCTTTATCATTTAAGAATAATCTATATATATATATATATTATGATGTAACACATAATACATATAAATTTAATAACAAAAAACATATTTTAAAAATATGTTTTTAGATTTTTGTGTTTAACAATATATTTCCAGAAGAATCGTATTAGTTTTCCGGACAATGTGTGAATATTTTTAGGAAGATCTTTTTCATTTTATCTATAAAGATAACATTTAATATTATTTCATAAGACAAAGACATAACAAAAATCATCATTAGATATCGATTATTGTTGTTAAAAATCATTTGAGAGAGAAGCATGTAATCTGAAGAATCTCTTAGTGCCCCGTATACGCGCGTGTTTCGCTGTGCGTTGGCGCGCTTTAGTCCGACCTTAATTAGATTCGTTGCATAGGAGCGGCTTGCATGCATCATCTTTAAATGCTCCGCGTGCGTAACGAGATAAGTACTCGAGCTCGTGGACCGGACGTGCAATCGAGGCCGCTTGATTATCTTGTTACTTAATGTGCAACAGACGTACACTTTCGCCGAAAGACATTGATATGTGTGCATCGATATTACTAATGAACGACCGATTTGCCGATATAGTATCACTCTGCCCGCGCATGTCGCGAGAGGAAGTTGCCCTTGTCGTTATCAAAGAAATAGTAAACGATGTTACAATAAATAAATATGTATACACACGCACGCACGCACGCACACACGCACGCACGCACACACACACACACACACACACACACACACACACACACACATATATATATATAAAACGAGATACGCGCGACTCGATTGTTATTTTGTTACGCCACTAGGAGAACCGGTAATTCGAGTTCCAGACGGAATCCATTTCATGTGAGCCCTTGGCGAACGATTTCGTATTAATTGACGTCAGCTGACGCTCTCAATAGAGTGCTCGGGACGCGTTATGTTAATGTCCTGTAAAGCGTAAACTGGAAGCCATACGAGTTCTGTTTGACGGAGGCTAATGGAGATATGGGAACTAATGAGGATTAGCACATTAATTGACATCTGAAAAATTGCGAAAGTTTCAAGGATGATGTTAATCATACTGATGCCATGTTTCACAAAACATGAAAAGGAGAATATGTTATAACATGAATATTTTGAAGTAAATAATGTATTTGTTTATACAAAAAAATATACGTCAAATTTGTCTCTAATTAGGAATTCATTCAAAAAATTTTCGGAGAGGTGCAAGCGCAAGATATCTGTTGTATTTATGAATAATTCATGAATAAGCTTCAAAAATTTTTTTAGTCATAAAATTGATACCTACAAATTAGTTAGAAATATCGAGCTTAGTACAGAAATTAATACAGAAATATCGAGCTTCAAGAAAAGTGCTGCCATATAGACGCTCAGAAAACGCGTTTAAATGTGAACGTCTAGATTCAGCTATGTGGCCAACGTCGAAATGACCAATCTGGCAGTCTTCAGAATCGGTGAAATCAAAGGACCATTTCGCGAGTTGGCAACCCGGTGAAGAATAACGATTTCTTCGGCCTTGCCAAACATACCCTTTCTCCATCGCTATCTTCTTCTTTTCTCCTCTTTCACCAATTCTTTCTATCCTTTTCTCATTCCTACTCCTCGACGGATTTCGGATTGGTTGTCATCGCAGTAGCCTCAAAGTAAATGCGCTCCTCTTATTATTCGGACAGAAGATTTAAACGTGGTTCGCTCGCGCATGAGTTATGTTCAAAAATTGAGGTTACTATAGGAGAAAGGAGGCTACCTCCTCGACCTGGGCCTCCTTCCCCGCCTCATTCTCTTTATTCTCTCCTCTAAACTCTTTCCTCGTTGGCTTCGCTCTCTGCCTTTGCTTCATACGGTGAGCGGGAAGCTCATCTTGCTTTTGTTTTGACGATATATTTTCTCTTTGGAAGAGAATCCTTCGCCCACCCCCTTCTTGCCTCCTTCTCCCTCCTCTATCGGCCGCTTCAATCCTGTTCGCAGCGCGGAGGATAACTCGCAGAATCTTCTCTTCGGGATTTTGTGGATTATAATAAATGCGTATGCAGTAGCCGGAGATATAGACCATCGAGTAGTCCTTCTTTTATTTCTCGTTCTCCTTTTATTTCTCCTTCTCCTTCTTCTCCTCATCATTCTCCTTTGCTGCCATCGGTGGCTTCCGATACGTTCGTTCGGAAAGACGACGATGGCATGAAATAATTCAATCCAACGAGCGGCATTTCGGTTCGAGTTTCCAATTCGCTTCCTAAAGATGAAACTGCATGACAAGGATCCTAATACGAAACGAGCCGCTAATCCATCGATGTATGTTGTTTCCGAACCTCAGCTCTCGTCGTGATAAAGAAGAAACTTTACATTTTTTAATTTCGACTCTTTCAAAATCGTGGATTAAAATAAACGTTTTAAGTAGACAAGAAGTGGACAAGTGTTTTTTAATTATTGTAATGATATTTCAGTATAAAGTATATTATGAAAAGAGAATTGTTTTTATCATGTGAAATTATACAAACTTGTGCAAATACAAAAATATGTATAATTATACAATCGTTATAATTAAGAGCTATTAGTTTTAAGTATATTTCCATCAATTGTTACAAATTTTCTGTCTCTCTTTAAAGCTATTTAATCGTTTGATAATAAATATTTTTTCGAAACAGACTTTCATCCACGAGAATTGCGATGTGATGCAATCGAAATCAATTTATACTTCCACCATGTTTCCGCGGGAACCAATTATTTCTTTATCGTCGTGCTTTCGCGCCATTTGCCATCATGCAAAAAGAGTCACGTCAGTCGCGAACTCGTGTAAAGAAACATGAGAAAACGAAGGAACGGAGCGAGGTCAAAACGACGGATGATCCGTAAATATCGTTTGTATAATGGTTTTACTGTCCGTTCTAAAACTTCGATAATTAATTTGAGCATAGTTTAGTACTCTGTTTGCCCTTTCCGTCACCTCCGTCTTTCTTCACCACCTATGCAGTCTCCACCCAGCAACGGCCGAGTTAACGTCATGTTCAGATATCCGACTTGTCTGTCATCAACAAGTGGATTTAAGATTACATTTAAGGAAGTTTCTAACAATAAAACGATATATATCGATTGTTTCTAATCGATAAGACCTTGCTAAATGAATTTAAAAAAATCGAATACAAACTAATTTTAATTTAATTTCAATTTCATTTTATAAACATCGTGAAAAAGCCATTTAAATTAAATTTAATAATTTAAATTTTTGTTAATAAATATGCTGTGATACAAAAACTCATTATTATATAAGCATAGTACAATTTTTTAAAGAAAATTCCAGAAATTAAAGAAAGAATCTATAAATATCAGTCCTCTTTTTTAGATTAATGGAGACTAGTCATTTTTTATAGTTTTTTGGAATGCTGAACATGAATCCGTTTTCCAGATTGCTTCATCATATCATAATTTAAAGAAATTTGAAATTGAAATTACAAAGAAGGGCTATTTTTAAATACTTTGTTATATTACTATGATATGTGATAAGTTGAAGAAATTTTATTGCTATTAAAATTAAATATGTTGTTAAGATTTTCAGTCTTCAAAGGAATCTTCTTGTGTCTACTATAATTATTAAAATATTCATAATTAAACGTGATCATTGCGGAAATGCGATAAATTTTAGATTGACATAATGTATCAAACAGTTTTCAATATATTATATTTATATATTATATTTATTTAAACTTTTGGGGGCTTTTTAGATGAATACAAATCCGATGTCAAAACTGGCAAATTCAAAATAATGGATTCAATATAGGGAACGTCAAAACTTGAAAAATGTCCGAATTGTTGCAAAAATTTATGTATAGAGATCTTTCATGATTTAAAATTTGTCAATTTTGCCAATTTTGCAATTTTTAGATTTATCTGAAAACGATCTACAGTGTAATTAGTCTTTTTTGGAAAAAAATCTTACGGATTTTCATTATTATTATTATTATTGTTAGAATTCTGAGCAATAAATAGCTTGCTTCATCCCTTTCAGACATTTCGATTTCGCAAGCTAATTTATTTCAATTCGTCTCATTTTACTTAAAGCAATCAAGTCCAGACAAACTAAACAGATTGTTGACCATAATCGAATCGGAATTCCGATGTGTACAATCAACGATACGCTCGATCTCGGGATCAGTTGCGGCGGATGGATAGATCGACGTCCCTGTGAAGCGGCATTTTACTTCCGCTGCGAAAAACGTGTCCATTAATCTCTAGCGGTGGGCTCAAACCAGGCGTTACTTACCTACCTATCAACCTAGCCTCCACGGTAACCCCGCACGTCCGCCATCAGGCACTACTCAAGAGAGAAGACGGCGGAAACGCTTTTTGTCAACGACTGGCGGTGGCGATTAAAACTTTTATAATGGCAATCGATCTCTCTTGCTTTCACGCACGTACACGCAATTTGCCGCAATAGTTGTCTCCTTGTTTCTCCATTTTCTTCTGTTATTGTCAAGTAGATTCGTCAAGATCCAATCGGTTTACTCCTTTCAGAACGATCAACGATCACGATTCCGATCTTTCGCGGTGTCACATCGCGACTGACATAACGTAACGAATCTTTGACAGTCATTTTCTATGGAAACCAAAACCAGCAAATGTTTTTGGAGCGCAACTAATTTGTTGTCGCAAGTTGTTGCGTTGCAAGTGTAACATTTACTTTGTTCTCATTATGTTACATTACGCTCAAAGCAGGTGCGTACGATTTTTAAAACTAAGAACGTTATGTTATGTGAACGAGTGTACTTCGAAATAAATATAATTGAAAAAATGATTTATGTAATATTAACATAAACAATTAGCTTAAATTTATTACCTGTTTTAGTAACTATATATTAAAATGAGTGAATAGGCACACAAATTGGGGCACATTAATAGGGCCATCGCCGCTTAGAGGATTCGCTAATAGGGACAAAAGCAGTTTTCTATTTTTGTCAAAAGTATTATAAAGTATTAACATTTTTTAGATTAAAGAAATATTATAAGAAAAAGTAATTGAAAAACCGATATTGATTGCAAGCAGATAAAATTAAAGCTATAATATTTAATAATTAATTCAATAATAATCAAATTAGCACATTAATAGGAACAATTACCCTATATTATAAATTCGTATACCGGCTTTCATTACTTTTACAAGTATATAAAAATTATTAAGTAATTTTTACATATACTTTTTTACTTACATATACATCTTTAAAAAGTATTCATAAAGTTGTAATATATTAGATATTAAAAAAAAAGAAAGGATATAGAGACCAATTATATATATTTAGCCAGGTAATCCAATCTTGTTTCTAAGATGTAATATTAATTTTACGAAATTTTAACTTTAATCTCGTAATAATATATATTGTTTATTTTGACATTATTTTAAAAGAGATTCATTCTTTGCCAAAATCCGTCGAAATCATCATCTCTCAACCACGTGACATAAATCGAATGGTTTTATTGCACATCAGGAATTATCGTCCTCTCCTATAACTTCGTACGAAGCCGAAGATCACGTCGAAGATCCTCGCGTGAGAAACGCAAACTGCAATTACGGCAGGGCGTGTGCGCACGACATTTTGCATCCTTGGTTTCTCTCTACCTCACGCTCCTTTCGTTCTGCCTTTCGCTTTCTCTCTCTTTCTCCCTCATTCTCTTTCTCTCGCCGGCTGCATCAACACAAGAAAGTTACGGCGGCACGTATGAACGCGCATTTATAACGCACGTTTACGCACACTATGCCACGAGTATGTCGCTTGGTCATCTCTCTAATGACAGAAGGACGACGATGTCTGGAGGCGAAATTGATTATAAATCTTGTGAAATTATTTTACTGCTAGTCATATATGAAAACAACAAACTTGTACAAAATTTTGATTACTTTTGAGTAAATACTAATTATAACGGTTGCAAAATATTCAAGAATAATGATAAGACTTCAAATGGACAAAAATATATACGAATAATGATGTAAAAATTCGAAAAATTGAAATTTTAATAACTCTTCAAAATTCCAAGATTTGAGAAGTCTGTACTAAAAGAGATAGATTCGAGAAAACTTAAGAAGTTAAAATCGATTTTAAGGTCTGAAAAAGTAACAAGTTGGAGGAACTTAAGATAGTAAGATCTAAAGACAAAGAACAGAAAATTTAAAAGTCTTATTTTCAGAACTCGAGAAGCTGAAATCTAGGAATTTTAGAACAACATTATTAATTCAAAACATTTTAAACATTTTAAAATTTGTAATTTCGAACTTTAAAAAATCAATGATTTGTTCTATTTGTTCTTGTGCTATTTGTTCTTTTAATAGCTTATTTTTAATAATAATCAAACATCTTTAATATTATTTGACTAATTAATCTTAAATTTGATTAAATATGTCAAATACCAACGTGGAACCGACAAAAAACTTGAAGAATTTATTCAACGGCGATCTAACCGGCACACATATTCCCATATGCACGCATACACGCGAATCGTGTATCGCTCCGCGGGCGGCTGGTCGCAGACATGGGCGCTACAAATGGGCGGGCCAGCCCGTGGTGCCCTCGGGTCACAAGGAGGAAACGCACAGCCCTGCCGGGGCCCTCCGGGTGCGAGAAGGACACGAGAGGAAGAGCTGGAGAATGAGAGGTCGGGGAAGAAAGAAGGTGATGGTCGGAGGTTGGGGGAAGAAGATCCGATGGTAGAAGGTGGCAACGGTGGTATCTCAAAGGGATTGGGGGGAGGGAAGAAGAGGAAAGGAGGTGGAAGGCCTCGAGGTAAAGGAGGCCCTATCAAGGTGAACCACTTACACTTTACCGACTGGATTACACTAAGCGATCGAACCTGGGACCTGGCGTAGGGTCCCGGTTGCGTGCAATCGCCGGCGCTGGGAAACCGATCGAGCCGGGCCTGAGCGGGCCTCACGACGAGCGGGGAGGGACACGAGCGAGGCCCGAGTGGGCCCTACGACGAGCGCATCACGGCTCCAGCGAACCCGTCTGCCACGAACCATCGTCCGCCAAGGTGGACCCATCGTCCATCAGCTGATGCCGGCGGACTGTTTGTACGGAATCCTTATTCGGCGCTGCGCAGATCAAAGATAAAATAGTTTATTGCTTAATCGCTCGAGCCCGCCGCGCCGGTTCACGCAATACCCGACACGGGGTTACATCCAGTGACAATAATATAAAAGCCACGCTGTCGACTCTCGTCCTGAATGACTATGCATTTTATGTTGAGAATTGAACGTCCCGAAAGATCTTGCAAGATCGGAATAAAGGATTCGATGTTACGTGAGCGTATTGTAATTCTAAATTATCTTGTATATATGATGTGTATATTTGACAGTTAAATATTGCTTTTTGCACAATTTTATTTGCCATTTTAACAAATTAACATTCGTACCATAAATCGTTTAAAAAACGATTTTTTACGCTATAATAGAATAGATTTATTAATAAGAATAGATTTTATTCTTATGAAGATTCTTGATTTAAAAATGATAAAATCATTTATTTGACAATTTTATCATTTTGTATTGTAGTTTTCAGTCTTTAGACAACGAAATTGATGCGGAAAGCAAGATCGAGCTCAAGGCAGCTCAAGGTAACGGTAGGCTTCTATCTACACTATGTCTCTCCCGTTAGTTGTTATACGGTGGCAGGAACGGATCACAGAAAATCTCGCGGTGTTTTACGAGCGGACAGTAATCCCATACAATCTCATATATATGGAGCCGGGAAATTAGACGTCGCCAACTGTCACATTATTTCGGGATCCATCGTGTTTCGAATAAATAAAAATTAAATAGCTTTTGTTTTGAATTAAATACGGATTATATTATTTATTAATTTCGATATTAATTGTGTCTACGTGAAATTATGACTATTAACGTGTATTTTTTACGGATGCTACATAATAAATACATCTTTTTCGGCTAAACGGCCGAGGATTTATTTTATGCAAGATATATTATACTTTCTACCACCTTTCACACCTTTATTTTTATTCATTCTCTTATTTTATTTATAAATTAAACAAAAAAGTATTTTCTCTTTTAGTTATCGTCTTCCGATAGCTCATTGAAACTGTTTGAAAGCGAACATAAACACGAAATCTCGTTTGCCTTGCAGTTTAGAACAAGATTTGCGCTCGAATCGATTCGCATCCCGTCGGCGATTCGCTATAAATTCCGTAAATGATTGGGCTATGGTAGTTTAAGAAACGGATAAACAGATGCACTCGTTTTGTCGAATGAAATCTAATCCAGATCAAGATGAAAATACACTATACAATGTTTACTAGCCGCATTTAATTCTAAATATAATTTTTATCGTAATAATTTCATTAAAAATTGAATTAGCAAATTTGAGATTAAAATATTTTGTATGCAGACAAAATGGATATATATATATATATATAAACAAAATATATATTTCATAAAAAATTTTTATAATTATAATTGTTAATATTGTCATTAAATAAAACTATATATTTTAATTAGAAAGAGAGAGAGAGAGAGAGAGAGAGAGGGGCAGGGGAGAGAAAGCACTAATAATACAATTTGCTAGATTTGCAAATAATCGAGCCAAAAATCAATTTCGCACAATTAAAGAAAGAAAAAAATATTTCATGCGTACGTGTATTATAATTTATAAATTTCAACAAATAAAAAATGTTATTTTAATTTAAAGGAATAAAATTCAAAATTTAATCTTAATAGAACAAACATAATTGCGTTAAAAGCTCGTGTAAAGGATTCATCCAAGCAGTTCGCGCTGTGGTACATTTTTTACTAATCTGGAAGTTAATCAAACACGTGCCAATTAATGTGGTACAACTGATTTATGTAACCCACGAGATGTTTGTTCGCGCATCGGAAGCAAGGTTCGACGTTGCAAATACATGTAGGCAGACCGCGAAATCTTGTAGTGAAGCAGCATCGCAAGTGGAAATCCACGGAGTGTATGCAGACGTAATTTATCTTCCAGAAATTGCGGTCGCAACATTCCGCTTGATAAATCCGCGAGTGAGTGCCTTTAAGCTTGTAAAGACTCATTTACAATAAATGTGGATTGCAGGACGCAGGTCTTGCAGACTAATAAGCAGATAAGAATGATAAAAGTTCTCTTCTTCGTCTAAATTGTTTAACAATTAAAATGATCGAATACTACATATTAGTATTTGTGAGTATTATGAGAGGTAATCGAGCAAGTTATTGAACATAGTCAGACGCGACTATGAGCATGGTGGCGCGGATTACAGAGGTAGTCGCTCTTTTTGCAGCCGTTCGTTTCTCACGTTATATGTCGGCATGCTCTTCCAACTACTATCAAAGATATCATGTCTTTGGATCGGTTTGATCGCTCGACGCGCAGACAGAACGAGTTTTATCCTCCACGCTTGGAAAGAAATACCTCAAATCAATGCGAAATCGACGTTCGAGATACTTATTTATAGTGCGACAACTAATTTTTTATTTACTGTATACTTCAATTTTTGATAAATGCTGTGCTTTCACTTGATGAAATATTTGGAAGCATTAATATCTTATCACTGAGAAAATTTAATTTGAGAGATCCATATTAATATTAAATATTTTTTGAAAAGCCAATTACATTTATATAATTTAAGACGATTAAAGGATAGTTTTTAGATATATATTATAATATAATATATTATAATATAAAATAAATAAATAATAACCATATCTATTGAATATAATGGATAATAATATTTTTCCATAGAAAAATCTATCGAAGAATACAAAATCCGCAAGAGAGTGTATAAAATTTTATGTATATAATTTAAATTAGAACTTCTAATAATGAAAATATGTTTATATTTATACTGATTTATTATACTTATATTTATTGTATAATAATCCATTTCGTAAACATCACGATTTATCTTCCTAACTTTACATGCCATTTAACGTCTGCGTACTTATGTATATTTGATCAGTGAAAATTCGGAATCATTCGGAATAATCAAATAATATGATAAAAAATTTTCGTTTTTTAAATATTATGTTAAAAAATTAAATAAATGGCAGTGTAAATTTCGAATATAAATTTTGCTGTCGATTCGATAATCTGTAGTTCATATTTCATTATTATTGGATTTGATTACTAAGTTATCCTGTTTATTCAGCGTTGGAGTATCGAAAACATCAATTTACGAAATTACAGAAGCGTGCGTAGATTTCGCTTCGAATACGTGGCGAAGTTAAGGACTGTACGATAGCGAACAGCAAAGCATTCGAAGGAAATTTCAAGGAACAACTTGGTTGTAGTGAAAATGAAACAACTTAAATGAAGTCAAAAGTTTGCGTGCGGGAAGAAGGTTTACTCGCAAATTGAACTTTAAGATACTTAGGCAGCACTTGCGCAACACGATTGATGGCAGCATTGCGAGTAATGATTTATGTAAGTCAACAATTTAAAGGCTATGGATTTTCCCTATTTCCCTAAGAATCCTTAAGAAATTTTTCCCCCAATAGTAACTTTGTAAGAACTGTTTTAAAATTGATTCCAAATAACCATGTCATTTCTTATTTTTAAATAATTATTCAATAGCAATATTGTCAATGTAGATTTGTTATATTTAATCACTGCAATGTGAAAAAAAGGAAAAAGAAATTCAATCTAAATAATAAGTATTTTTGACAATTGATAAGATGATCGTAAGAATATCATTTTAATTTTACTTACTTACTTTATCATTTTAATTAACTATATGAATCCTCTTTAATAATATGATTCTTTAAAAATGTTTGGCTATACAATATCAGCAAAAAAGTCAGCCAGAAAAAGCCAATATCAGCTAATATTGGTTGAAAAAATTTTATTATACGTACACCCGAAACTCGTAAAAAAAAAAAATAAAACAATTATTTGATTTTTAATAATTATGCAATCACTATATTTTGTTGTAATTTTAAGTAAATAACTTTTAAATGGGTAAATAAGTACATAGTTCCAAATAAACTTTTGCACAAAAATTTATTAGCATCTTTTTAATATGTATAAAAAATTTAATTAATTATTTTAATTTAAGTAGTGCTATTTCCTTATTATATTTAAATAAATATTTTAAAACGCGATTTTACATAAAAAAGGATAAAATAATTAAACTTTTAAACTAATAAGAGAGCTGTAGTCAAATTTTACACGGACACTTAAACGTAGTAATAGAACAATTTATGAAATTTTTATAATTTTTAATGTTTTGAGTTTGACACATATATATTCTTAATCAATTAACAAAAAGAATTGCATGCACACATTTTTATTTATTGCAGAGATACGGTATATGTTAAGTTCTATATAATGCAGAAAATACAAAATAATTTATTTAATTTATAATTAGCATACGTTATATCTTCCATCTTTAAAATTAAATAAGTATTCAAAGTGATATTTTAGCCAATTAAATATCACAGTTTATAACCATGAAGTAATTTGTAGCAATTATTTCCCGGTACTTTGCGTGCCTCGAGATTACTCATGCATTCAAGCAGATGTAACTAATTAGATGAAAAAGATGGCACTAGCCAAGTATGCAAGAAATAAAATATGTAAGTAACATAAAATGATTCCTTTAACGATTCTTCCGCAATGATAACTCCATCCCAAGATTGTATATCGACGCGAGTAAACGGTGATAGCGTGCATTGCACGTGTTACACTTACACGCATATCCCTTTAGCTCATATCAAAGTGCGTATAATCGTCATTGTCATTAAAATGCATTTGACAGTTATGTCCCTTGTCTCATATGTACTTTACGGATGCGTACTGCGGTCGAGCCCAACTCGAGATCTTGTGTAATTTCTTCAAAAAATACGTCGACAGGTCGACGGAATATTACGCAAAAATCACCAGTATATTAGTATAATTACGCGGCACTTAAGTTATTTAATCGTCTGAAATAATAATAAAAACTCGCTCTTTATAGCAGTTGAACGAACGTCACCGTACCGGTTCCTTACGCACGGCGCCCTAAAATATCACGCGCCATATATCGTTCTTTCATCATGATGAAGCTGAAAATGAAGCAAGATGTTTCCGGTCAACTCCACTTCTTCAGCCGGACTGTATTAAAACTGACTGTTAAAGTCAATAATTGTAAAATAATTAAAAATAATTAAAATATACTATATATTATTACATACTAATATATCTATTTAACGATATTATTATTACTTAATGAAACAAGATTGCTTATCATTTAGTATTATTTTTCTTCATATAAATATATATATATAAACAAAGTTAGAATGTGTTACACAAATTAGATTTTAGTCTAGTTATATTTCATCTTTGGCAAATTAACACGATAACATAATTTCACGTATACTTGCAAAAAATTTCTAGATTTGCTGATGCAATGAGCTAGTAATGAAAAACTTAACAGAGCGTATTAAAAACACGGATTATCCGAGATTGGTCGCTCAATTTCTATATATCCAGAGTTTCTCTTGTCTCCGTAACTATATAACATGCATCACAAGAATTTTCATTCCCCGATCTTATTTTCAATTTAAACTAAAATGGAAATTAGCGTTAAAAACCTTATTAAAAAAGTATTACTAAGTAATTGTATATTACTTGGTTTAAAAAATTTGTTAATCTCTTGTGTCCGATGCTTAATATTTCAATGAGACAGGATTTATTTAATATTTGAATTTGCCGAATAGCTAAAGAACTCATTCTATTATTCCTGCGAATGATCAAGAAGGATGAATCACTTCTGCCATTGATCCTACCATGAAGGGAACGCAACGTCCACGTGGATGATACAAATATTAGGACCGTGTACACTCAATGTGTCGTGCAACACACGAGGGTACACACGAATCAATACATTAGTGTGCGTACGTCCGTTGCACGCCCGTAGCCGCTACGCCAGTTACGAACGCTGCACGTGCGGCATGCGCGTGCACAGATACAAAGCTCAGTGCAAAAGCACGCCAAACATTTATACCTCTATTCATCCCTGTCCAGTTGAGGGTCGAGACACCCTGATGGACGTCGCTTTCTGCCATTTAAATCGTTTCGCCGTTTCCGTTGCCTTTGGCGATTGAATGGAAGATTTACCGAATTTCCGACTTTTAATACTGCTGAATCTCAAAGAGAAAATACAATTCGTACGAATGTTTTAAGTAGAGAGAACCAAGTCTAATGTTTCGTTGAGATTGGACTGGATTTTATACACTTTTTAAAGTTGTCAACATGAGCTCGCAATCAATTTAATGGAGAACTGATGCACTCGTTACGACTATGTCGTTAGACTACGCATTTAATATTTGATTCTTATTATGGTACATACGATTAAATCATTAGTTCTACATAATTCTTTTCTTTATAGAAACACCTGGCTAAATAATTGCCTCTATTGCTCCTAATATACACTATACTTTATAAATTTATATTTTCTAGAGATGTTAAAATATATACACTGTTAAATTCATATTCACATTCATATTCACAATTTAACACAAGAAAATATATCAAATTTAATTCAAATTTAATTTATTATTTATTAAGTACATTAATGGTAATGTTTACTTTAGAACACAGAAAAATGTTATTTTTAATTCAAGGGAATGAGTTACCATTGCTTCTTTGATTTTTAATAATGTATTTATTAATAATGTATTATTGATTTTTAATAATGTATTATTTAATAATGTATTTAAAAATGATGAAAATTACGTCGAAATACAAATGAATCATCATACATTGTTAAATCTATAGTGTCAAATTTAACTTTCATTTTTGGTAAAAAATAACAATATATTTATTAGAAGCAGTAGCAACTTA
>Ga0157364_1003009_pt1 | contig 16149 bp, 18 predicted proteins | sample AttsexASBM2_FD_111476 | JGI IMG/M metagenome (GOLD analysis project Ga0157364, IMG submission 111476) | Fungus gardens microbial communities from leaf cutter ant in Ribeirão Preto, State of São Paulo, Brazil - Atta sexdens ASBM2 | ecosystem: Host-associated > Fungi > Mycelium > Unclassified ...
AAAAAAAAAAAAAAAAAAATAGATAAATGAAAAAGAAAATCAAAATAAGATATAAGGGTTTAAGTGTACTATAATACTTAGTAACTAAGACTATATCTGAGGATTAGAGAGGACGAGTAACTGCTTTGAGTACACTCAAGTTTTTAAAATAGAGTTTGGAGTTTTATCAAGATCATAAGGAAGTCATATGATCAGTTATAGAGTGATTAGACATAAAATGGAACTAGGTAATTCCACACTAGAAAAGTATATAATGTTCAGATACTGTTCTGTCCTGAATATTGCTGTTATAAGCTTCTTCCCTTTCTTAGTTGATTTTCTAAATGCTTTTATCAGAGTTTCTGACTATTTGAACATTATCATTATTTGGTTATGTCAGTGTTGTTTTACCAGACTGTAGTATACTCTAATAGTATTTAGGATAGTTGATGCCACCAAGAGTTCTAATTCTGTTCTCTTAGGATTTTCTAGAGATAAGCATCACTTATACTTTGTTAATTTAGAACTTTCTAGAAAGTCTACTAAACCTCATGGACCCTGCCAGTCATCCTAAATATTATTATGGTTTTGTGAATAATAGTTGGTTGCTATAAAGTTACATTCTAGTCCCTATCTAGATGACTTGTTATATCAAATCAACTACTGGCTTTTTATTTAGTGTTTAGCCAAGATCTATGCCTACTGTATCTTATCAAGTGGTAAGATCTCCATTTTTTTGTCTATATTTGATAGTTCATTTGGCATAGTAGCAAGAGATAAGAGTAAAATAGAATTTAAAATTTAAAATAAGAACTAGAGACAAATAAACTCTGATCATCACTTTTCTCTTTCATACCACTATCTTGTATAGTAGCATCTAATAGAGGAATTACAAATACAAATTCTTTCTTTTATAATTCAGCCATGTTTTACTTAATAGAGATTAATGCTATTTCTAAAGATATCAATATGGACAAGCTAAAAGACAGATTCTTTTTATTAAGCCCAAACTCTTCAAGAAAATTGTTGGCTCATTCAGATCTTTCTTCTGTCTCATACATAAATACAACCTCCAAGAAGGAAGTACCCAACATCTAGAATGAGGCTAATAGTTCAAGTGACATGCCTTCCTTACATATGGAGGGTGCAAATAATAGCAACCAAAATTTAAATCAGCCTTGTGATTTCAATTCATCCTCTATCTCTTATTTAGAATTACAACTGGCTAATCCAGAATTATGGAATGGTCAATCATATCTAATTTCCATCTTTATAACTTTGGAAACCATTTGTAATGACTTGAAGAATATCAAGACCTCTCTTTATTATATTGTAGATTTCATCAAGAACAGAAATCTAAAAAGTGACAAAAAAGAAGATATTTCTAGTTTCATAAGCTTTGGATAAGTGGCCTGGACATTTATCTCATCTATCTATAAAGGTGGTTGGAATGCTTTAAAGATAGATAATAACAACATTTCATTCTACTAGAAAGTTTCTGTGAAATTTGATAATAAAATACCAGTCTCTAAATCTGGAAAGAAAACTGAGAAGATTCCAACAACAAATACTGTTGAATTTTCAAACCTTGCAACTCCTCCAGTTCTTCCAAAACCATCTAAGGAAGAACTCAGCAAGTCATATTACTACAAAAAAACTATAAGAAATATCAAAACCAATTTGGCAGAAAATATAAGAGCATACATATGCTCAAGCATTATCTGGAAATTTAAGTAAAATTCTCAAACTAAAGGACAATTTTCCCAATCTATCATCCAAAAAGATTGAAGACATTTATAGAACTATCAACAATATAGGCAAAATGAAATCTCATATTAATATGCCCACCAAAGATTCTTCTTACAAGCAAATCATTATTCTTATAGAAAGCAATAATATCATTATTGACTTTATCCACATTAACTATTATGACCTCATCATTACAGCTAACAAAGTTGCTTCTTTTTCCAATCTTAGTATGGTTGAAAATTATATAAAAAACACCAATTCTGTGGATTCAAACCTGCTTGTCTCTCTTAATTCAAATTGTATCTGAAAATTTTAGATATTCCATACTTTATTGAGGGTACTAATATACTTATCAATTCAAGTGTGATTGAGTCAGTCATAAAAAGCACTCACATATTCAACAATATTCACATTGTCTCAAAACCTTAAATAATCAAAATATTACCAAAATCTGATATAATCATAGTCTAGATCAATATATAGGATTTCTAAAGTGGTACTTCCACCAAGATCTTGATCAATTGCTGCTTCAATATAGGAAGTCATATTGCCACTATATGAGATACTAATATAAACTCCAGTATCCTCCAGTATAAGAATTGCTAGAAGTGGGGACATACCACTTTTACCTGTTATACCTAAGAATTACACTATGTTAAATACAATGGATCTTACAAGGTTGAATACCACTACTATTTTATATGAGAAACTTCAAGACTAATCCTCAATATCTTGAAACTAAACAGAGTGAACCATGTTTCATACATTCAAATGTCTGAACTGTGAAGGCAATCATCAGGCCAATTCTAACTTATGCCAATTCTGAAGGTATTACTTCAATAGGAAATAGCATGCTAAGAAATATCAAGAACTCCAGGAATCTAAAAATCAATCAATTTGCTCAGTTGTGAGCAGTAATTAAGCATGATTTTAAAAAGTCTCAAGCTTTTTTTACAAAATGTTTGGAAGAACAGAACTCTTATAGACAGTATTCTAGAATCTTACATATATTTTGATATTCTTTTCATTCAGGAACTCCCATTGTCAGAATTGCAAAGAATAGACTTTATTTATTTTATTTTTATTTTTATTTATTATTTATTATTTATTATTTATTTTGAACTAGGATTAGAGTCTAATGTGACATTACAAGTCACCATCACAAACTGTCACAATATAATACTATCATGGTTACATCATCACATACTCATGTAACATAATAGAAGAAAGTAAAAGAATCTGAAACGATGATATTATAACAGGTATTTAACACATATTAGCCTTAAGGCTTACACATGGTTATTTAGGATAGGCTAAAGTAGTAGTGCATGGACTATAAGTAATTAGTATATAAGGTAGACTATCTTGTACAAAGTTCTCTATTGAGTTCTCTTATATTAACCCAATACAAGGTTCATTCACTTGACCAACTCTAAGGTCTTGAGTTTGTAACACCTATAGTTATTTAATTACACTATACTGAGTTCCTTAGACAAAGAAAATAGCATAGTAGGTGCTCTAAATCATTCTAACTGGATCACCTTCTCCAAACCCCTCAGACAATAACAATGATCATCCTCATGTTATTTTATACATCAATATGTGTCTCTCCCACTTGTATTTCTCTCTACAAAAATATATACTTAATCACAAAGACATTAATTGCTTTTCCTTTTTCAATAATGGTGACATTTTTTATACTCAATGTATATTTAGATGACCACCAAACTACTTTAAAGTATCTCAAGGATATTGAAGTAAACCTTCAAAATATTCTTACCATGGCCAGTGATTTTAACATTAGAGATAATATCTGGGACTCTTCTTATCCCTTTTATTCATCTCATAGTGACTCTCTATTCAAGATTGCAGACTCTTTAGATCTTAAACTTTCTAATTCTATCCAATAAATTCTCACTCAATATTTGGATAATGTTAACAATGTAAATTCAGTTATAGATCTATTCTTCTTCCATTCTAACTCCATAGAAATCAATAATCACAGCATTAATCCTGATATCTGATATCCATCTGATCATGCTTCTCTTACTGTTGATATAGTTATAACAGAAGAATTCATTCAAGACAAACAATGTACTATCATTAAAAACAGCAAGAAAGAAGAAAAATTCATTTCTGATCTCATTCATACTATTAGGAACATTAATACTTTGATTATCCCTGGCAAGAATTATCTTGAACTCATAGGTCAAGAGTATGCACATACTTCAGAATTGATATGGTAGAAACATTTGACAGTTGTCAATATTACCAAACAATCCAAAGCTTGGTAGAATGAAGAGTGTCAAACAAAACTCAGAATCTACAGATCATTCAAGAAAATTGAAGATTGGAAGGTATTCAAAGGAACTGTTAAAAGAACAAAACAAATGTTTTTCAATGACAAGATTCATAAAATTACATAAAGAAATTTAAGACTGTGGAACCTAATGAATTGGATCAATAAACACAAACTACCAGCTATCAAAGTCTTGCAACATAATGGCTGACCATGTATTGAGATCAATGATCTATGACAAGCCTTTCATTAAACATTCAATTTGGCCCAAAATCATCAAATCAACATTGAACATTTTAGATGAACTTTCATCAAAACTGTTGTTGATATGGCCTCCTTTTTCAAATAAGAAATTTACAAGTACTATTGACAAGTGTAATAATTTGTCTACTCTGGGCCTAGACAGAGTTTTGTGAAAGCACCTCAAAACAATTATTAAAGATACTGAATGTTTAAAAAATATCATGAATATTGCTAATGCATGTATTGACTTAGGACATTAGCTATCACATTTCAAATCCTTATTGTCAATTATCATTCCAAAGCTGAATAAGACATCCTACAATTTCTCTAAATCATTTTGTTCTATTGTTCTCTTAAATATCTTAGAAAAGCTAATTGAGAAAGTCATTGGTGAAAGACTTCAATTTCATTTGATATCTAATAACTTTGACCATCCTAATTAACTTGGAGGTTTCAAACAATGCTTAACTATAAATATAGGCATTTTTTTCACCTATCTTATTTGGTCAGAATAGGTTAAGAATCTTCAAACAAGTACTTTGGCATTTGATATTGCCCAGTTTTTTCCATCTCTCAATCATTAACTACTCCCTCTCATATTGAAAAAAGCCAGTTTTGATTCTAAATTTTTGTATTTCTTCTCTGACTATTTGGTCAGTAAAAAAATACAATTTTTATGAAACAATTTTATTTCACCTTTCTTTAATATCAAGAAAAAAGAGTAAAAATCCAAAAAATCCTTATTTCATTTCTTTCATTTGTAGACAATAAACTTTTCATTCTTTTGAAAAAACAAATTCATATCTCTTTTGTAGCTATAATATTATTTTCTCTTTACTAGAACTGTTGGTCTCATTATTAAACATGGGAAAACTGAAGTTTTTCACTTTTCTAGATTGCATAGCCTCTTTAATCCTCTTCCTTTAGATCTCAGCTGTGTTAGGAGTTTCATTCTTTGACCCAAAGATTCATAGAGATATCTCAGGTTTATTTTCAACAGAAAGCTTTTATTTTGTTAATATGTTAAATTTTATTCCAACAAAGATCTGTTATCTGTCAAGTGTATGAAAATGCTTGGAAATTCCACTCACAGACTCCTTTCTTATCAAAAACACCTTCTCCATAGAACATGTATTCTCTCTATAGCTCTTTATGGCTTTCCTCTATGATATTACAACAAAGCATTTCTTTTGTACCTACTTAATGAGCTTAGAAAATTGCAATACCAAACTACTTTGTAGATCTTAGATATTTTCCACACCTCTTCTACTATGAGAATTGAAGCCATCACTGGTTTGATTTCCATCTATTTACACCTTCAAAAACTGAGTGAAAAATTCCAATTAAGGACTTCTATACTCCCTCCCAATCATGTAATCAAGTCCCTTCTTGAAAAGAGACATGTTATTGATTTCTATCCTTATCATCTTTCTTTAGAAAACATGACTTCTAAATAACACTCAAAACCAAGAGTTCTGTTACTGATGCCAACAATTGTCTCAACAGAATTTTTCCATTTTTTGACTCTTTAAATAGCAAATTTTTCCTTGGGTTGAGATTAATTGACACTTTTTCTAGTTGTTTTTCATTTCATAAAGCTAATCACTGCAACAAAGAGAACAAAGCTGCCCATTGCTGTAAACTTGATGATCTTGTGTTCAACACTTCATATGATCTCTATACTATCATTGTTGTCTCTAATGCTAGCATTAGAAACAACATTGCTACATCAATTGCACACATTCATTCATTCTCCAGTCTTATCAAAAAGATGCTTCATCATGCTGTTGATATCACTATGACAGAGGCAGAATTATTTATAGGATTAATCAGGCTGTTCAAATTCCTAATTCCTCTTATATCATTGTTTTTTTTTAAATCAACAATTTATTACACAGGGCGCAAGGGTAGACTGTGGTAGCTACATCGTAACTATGTACAAAAGAGGCAGACTAACATGATGATATAAACAAGGAGAGAAAAAGACAAAGAGAAGAAAGAAAAAAAGAACGAATCAAAACTATGATAAAAAAACTAGTTACAATATCTACTCATAGCTGATAAAAAGATATTTTCAGTAAAGGTGAATGCACTCGGATTGGCAACTAAGAACATGACAACATGGCCTAGCAAGTCTCTTCTTGGATTCCAGTATCTATCAAACCTATCACATTCATGGAGTATGTGATGTCTTGATTCGATAGGATATGATCTGCATGGACACTTAAATTCCTCCCTAGAGAAGAATTTAAGTCTATACTTGCCAATTGGAGCATGATTGGTTATTGCTCATGAAGTGCACACACACAATAAGTTTGAGTAACCAAAGACTTTGAGCCAAGATCCTCCTTTGGCATAGGATGGTTCAATGATATTGTTATTGTCATCAAGTAGGTCGAGGAATTGCTTCCCTTTGAGATCTGAAGCCTGGAATGTCATCTTCCAAACATTTAGGATGTTATTGCATTCACTTTTCTTACTGAAGTCCCATGAAGTTTTGCTTGGGAAGAGCAGAATGGGATTGAAGGCCTTAGTTTCTTTGTCAACTGCTTTGTGGAGGGACCAGTTGAGACAACTGGGACATTCCCAGAATTCAATAGAGTTGTTTTGGTGTCAAAGAAAGAACTTTCGAAGCTCAGTGAGTATGGCCACTGAATGGACTTGGAAGGGATGCAAAGATGGTTTGAAGATTCTTTTGGCTGCATGAATAGAGTCAGTGACAATGATGATTTTGGAAATGTTATTGCAATTTGAGGCTTGGTTGATACTGCATCTAATGACAAAAAGTTCAGCTTCAGTCCTGGTGATGTGAACTACATAGTGGACAGTCTTGGCAATAGGTCTATTATGAGTGTGTGTATACGATATAGATGTAGCAACGTCATTCTTGATGCTAGTATCTGTGACTACAATGGCGGTAGCAGGGGAACTTGATGACTCAATGACCATGTTGTCAAGTTGATAAGCATGAGATTTATTTTCTTTCTGTTTGTTGTATAAGTTAAAGACAAAACAATCTGAGAAATTGTCAATAATTCTGTGACCAGGAGAAAGTTCAGAATAAAGAGGGATAAAAGAAGGGAAAATTTTGTTAAACCTATTGTCCATGTCTACTAAATGGCTTTTGATGAGGGATCACTGACAACCAGTGAGAGAATCAAGTGAGGCTGAGTGATGCGATGTAGATAAATTGTGGAATGAAGTTATAAGAGATCAGATAAGATGACTAGGGAGAAGCGAATGTACTCGAAGTTGTGATCTTCCACTAAGTTTTTGAAGGTGAAGCTTGATGGGTATGAGTCCCACAATGGCTTCAATACCAAATGACGGAGAGGTTTTGAAAGCCCCTAAGATCCATATGGCAGCTCTTTTTTGCATTTTCTCTAATATCTTCAAGTGATATGATATGGGGGCATGGTTGTAGAACCAAAGTTGGAATCTGTATAGCACAATAGGAAGAATATATGTTCTATATAGAAGACACTTCTGGATTGGATTGATGCCTCAGTTTGAATTGCCAAGAATCTTCATGCATTTGACTGTGGACATCACTTTGTTGGAGTAGAAGTCGATGTGTTGATGAAATGATAATTTTCTGTCGAATATAAAGCCCAAGTACTTCCATGTATTCTTGGGTCATAGGATGGTGCCTCCTATAGGTGTGAGGTTGAGAGGAGGGGGGTTAAAGTTGCCATGAGATCTGTTAAAATGAAAAATGTCAGTCTTGGAATATTCTACTATAAGACCAAATTTTTCGAGCAATTTTGTTATGTCATTGTAATTACAGAAAAGGCAGCAGTTAGAGGTATGGAATGATTTGCTCTGGGAAATGAAAAGTCTATCATCAACAAAAGAAATGGTAGAGATGGGAATATTTAGATTTTTTAGATGTTTTTCAAGAATATAGAGAAACAGAAAGAGGTAGAGAGTAGATAATATAGGAGAGAGCACAGACCCTTGGCCCACTCTAATGTTAACGTTAAATATAAGAGAAGTGGAATTGTTCCAGAAATAGATTGTCTTTCTGTCCACAAGATAATTGGCAAAGAAGGAAATGACATGGTTGTTGAACCCTGCTTTCTTCAGGATGAGAGAGAGGAGTCAATAATTCAGTGACAGGAAGAACTGAGCAATATCAAATACAAGCATGCTTGTCAAAAGGTTTTTAACCCAACCAGAATGAATGATATGTGTAAGTACAACACCTACATCTGTTGTAGATTTGAATTTCAGACCCCCTAGTTAACTTGGGTGAATGAAATTGTTCATAGCGGTTAGGAATTGAAGTCTCTTGCTGATAACTTTCTCAATTAGTTTTCCCATTGTGTTGAGTAAGATAATTGGCCTAAACAACTTAGGGAAGTCATATGAAGCCTTGTTAGGCTTGGGTATAATGACTGTTATAGACTTTTTGAAATGAGAAGGCTAGAACCCTAAATCAATACATGTGTTAGCAATGCTGATGATGATGCCTAAGCAATCATTGTCTTTGAGGATGATTTTAAGGTGGCTCCACAACAACTTATCTGGTTCTGGTGTAGAGGAGTTGTTGCATTTAGCAATAGCACTCTTGAACTCTTCTTTGGAAAACGGAGCCCATGAGAAAGGAGGCTTGTTGGCAATCTCATTAAGGATATTGATGTCCACTTGACAATGGAGAGCAGTGTTGAAGGTCAAATGAAGTGCATTCCATAAGTTGTCAATGGTTAGGTATGGTTGATTGTTATATTTGATGGCCTCAATGGCTGGTAACTTACGTTTGTTGACCCAGCTCATGAGTTTCCAAGGTCCTCATTTTTTGTTGGTGATTTCTTGGATTTTGAGATCGAAGAAGGATCACTTGGAGGATTTGACCATTTTCTTAAAGATCTTCTAGTCTTTAAGAGTTCTTATTGACCTATAATTCCTCAGGAATCGATTACAATCATCATTCCACCAGCTCTTGGAGTGTCTAGTGATGTTGACTTGTTTAGAATTCTTCCTCCATGCACTTTTGGTGTTTGAAGCAAGTGTATTGACAACGTTTTCAAGCTTGTTGATGTCAGATAGGTCAGAGACATTGAGGTTCTTGATGATGGATGAGACTTCTTTGATGAACGTCACTTCCTCTTCACTGTTCTTTACAATAGAAAACTTAGATGAATTGATATTTTCTTCCACAATAGGAATGGAGACAGTTAGAGGGGCTTGGTCGGAGGTGAGTCACCAATCAGGGTGGATTGAGTAATAGTTGAGTTTGGATGAACCACTTCGAAGGAACATAAGATCGATGACAGAGTTTGATTCACCAATGGTGTCTGAATATCTAGTGGGAATTTGGTTAGTCAGAATCGACAAGTCCAAGTTAAAAGAGTCTGCTATAATAATGAGATTGTCACTAATAGAAGAGTGGTGAGGAAAAGATGGGTCCCAAATACTATCTCAAATATTAAAGTCACTAGTCATGATTAGGAGATTTGGAATGTTTACCTCAGAATCCTTGAGATACTTTAAGACAGAGTGAGCAGAATTAGAATAGACATTCATGATCTAAGAAACAATATTATTGTTAGAGAAATAAACTAGAAGAATGTCTCTGTGATTAATGATGTCTTTGTGAAGTGAGAAACAAAGAGATGAGAGTCTGATGTTAACATATATAATGACTTTAGAGAAGTCATTCACCGAGTTGGATTCTCTAGCAAAGGTGAGCCAGTTTGGGTGGTTAGGAATGCCTACCAAAGGAACACCTTCACAGTTCTCTGAGCTGGGAATAGATCTAATGGTTGTCCAAGATAGTTCTTGGATGAAGATAATGTTGAAGTCGTGGTTGATTTCAAGGATTGAGTTGATAATGAAGTTATTTTTTTAGATGTTATGTGAAAAAATCTTCAGGTCTTTCAAAATTATATTTTGCTGGCATTCACAGTCAAATGAATTGAGTTTCTCCTAGTTTTCCAGAGCTTAGCATATTCCTTAGTATGCCACTCTTTGTTGAAGTGATATCTCCAGAAAGGACATTTGTTTGAGTCAGCCTGATGGTCACCTTTGTAATTGATACATTTGAACATGTGAGGGCAGAGTTTGCCCTTCTTGGTCTCTAATCCAGGGGGGTTTATTTTATCATTAGCCTTGCAACACCAGGCAAAATGACAATGATGGGTGGTAAGGTGAAGACCATTGCACTTCACACATTTGGCCCTCTGAATGCAGCATATGCCAGCCATGTGGCCCCATTTCCAACAGTTCTTGCATTGAGGAACTCCTGGATTCATGTTAGCTCTGCAGATAGTAGCAAAATAACTTCCTACATTGAAGCGTCTGTTGATGATTTTTTTTTCCATTGGACCTGTTTTGAGTATCCCAAATGTCAATCCAGATTATTGCCATATCTGACTTAGGCAAGACCTTGATGACTTAAGGTCTGGATACAAGGATGATGTCATTAAAGATGTGATTCTTCTTGAGGATTATCTCGATGTCCTCAGATGAGATGTGCATGTTGCATTGTTCATTCAAGTAAGAAATTCCTACAATTTTGAGGTAGGATTTCAACTGGAATAGTCGAGGGGGAGCTATTTGATCTTCATCGTCTTGAAGAGAACTCTTGACAATTTTCTTGACTTTCTGTAGATCAAAGGGTGAGACGACATTGTTAGTGGAGATGATGATGTCTTTATCATCAATGCAAATAAAGTCAGCTATGATACTTGACTTGATAGATTTGAGCGCTCAGTTTATGCTGCTGATGTGAGAGCTTGCATCCTTGATATACTTACTGGCCACCTTCTTGCTCATGGGCACAATAATTTGTTTGCAGGAAGGGCCCTTGGTGGTCATATTAATTCAAGGCTTGGGTTTGCTCTCACCTCCATTGATAATCTTCTGAACTTGATCAATTTTTTGATTTTGAATCTTATATCATTGTCATCACCAATACTATATATATGGCACAAAGAATTTTTGATTCTACCATCTACCCTTATCAAATTTAATTGATCACTATTTCAAAAGACCTCAGATTGTTTTTCAATAAGTATTTGTCCAATTCCATTGAATCCTGGAATTGTACTAGTAATGAAAAATGGCCTCTTCACACATCAGTGAATAAAGAAATGAAGAAATTCAATCTTATTCCACTTTTTCCTTGCAAAACTTTGTGGGACTTCAACAAGAAGGAAGAAAGCAATAATATCATCAAACAATGGCATATGACTTTCCAGGCATTGGACCTCAAGGGAAAACAGTTCCTCAATCTATTAAACAATGATCTAACAGATATTGAACCCTCATATACTAAAGGGAGGCCATGGATCAAACAATTCAGTCATTCCAATTCACTATGCACTAGAGCTATGAGAGTCATCACAAATCACAATCCAATAGGAGAATACTGACTAAGATTTTTCCCAAGAGAAGAATTCAGTTCTCTGTGCAGATTATATCCAATCAAATCAAGATGCCATATCCTCCATGAATGTAGAAGGTTCAACAAGTACTGAAACCCAATGAGGGATACTATCAGCCAGTTTGTCTCTTTCCTTGAATTTAACCCAAATGCCTTTTTCTCCAGAGAAAGCATTACATAACAAAGCAATCCTTTTGCTCAGCTAGTAGCTATTTATTTTGTCTCTTTCCTTTTCTCTTTCATCCTTTTTCCTTTTCTATAGTTCCCTGCTGTTTTAGTCCTATGTAATGTAGTCACGAAGTAGCTACCACGGACTGCTCTCGCGCCCCGTGTGATAAATTGTTGAATTAAAAAAATAAAAAAAATAAAAAAAATAAACTCTGATGCTTGGCAAGCATGATGCGTGACACGCTCAAAAATCAGAATGTCCGCCGTGTGAGTCGTTAACTACATTTAGTGTACAAAGAAGCAACTAAAACAGGAAACTCATCCATTCAGGACTAGACAAAGCCACAGCTGAATGAGGATATCATCTTCACGAGAACAAAGTTTCTTTCTTATATAGTGTGCAGTGAAGGGGATTCAGCCCTCATCACCTATAATTGATCTCCTTCCTCTGCCGCTGTTAGGGCTTTCTGAACTGACGTCGCAGAAAGCAATGCTATCCAACTCCTACCCTAATTGGGTCGTCTCTCTGTTCTCAGCTATTGGTTTCGTTCTTTGCTGTATTCCATTCCCGTGGCACTTACAGGGTAAGTAACCTCCTCTATTCTTGATGCCTCTCCCTAACTGGTAGCATCTTAGCCTGGAATGCCGGAACATGTCTTGTCATGGCTTGGTTGGGCTTAATTTGCCTTGGACTTTGCATAAATTCTATCATATGGAAAGGCAATTCGGTCGACTGGGCTCCTGTTTGGTGTGATATCTGTGAGTTTTATCCAACCGAGATACCGACGCCTCTATATTTTTTCAGTTACAAGACTTTTTTATGGTATCAACATCGGAATCCCGGCTGCTTCGCTCTGTATCAACCGTCGTCTTTACCTCATTGCTTCGATGCGAAAGGTCACCATCTCGAGGGCCGACAAACGGAACCAGATCGTGGTCGACCTAGCGATTGGTCTTGGCATTCCTATCATCTTCATAATTCTTCGTAAGTACTTGGTAAGTGTACTTAAACAACTGAGCAACACCTCAAACTTGTTTTAGAATATATCAATCAAGACCTGCGTTTCGTCATTTATGAAGATTTCGGATGCATTTACGCCACATACCAAACCTGGATTTTGATTGTCCTCCTCCCTGTTCCTTGTATACTGATTGGCCTTGTCTCTTGCACATATGCTATCCTGAGCATCTGTGCCATCCGCAGAGTCCATGAACAGAGCAAGAAGATATTATCTGTTCACGCCAGCTTGACCAATGGCCGCTATATCCGTCTTCTTGCCTTTGCGGCAACTGATGCGACCATCTCGATTTCAATGAACGTCTTTGCTATGGTCGCCGACATTCGTCAAGGACTTTTACCCTGGATTAACTGGGAAGATGTTCATGACAATATCTCTCGCGTGTATCAGGTCCCAGCCAAAGTCTGGCGCTCCTACCCCACGGTTGTTACTGTGCTTGAAATAGATCGGTGGATATGTATTGGTTCTGCCTTCATATTCTTTGCCTACTTCGGCTTTTCTGATGAGGCTACAAAGCGTTATTGCTCTGCCATCAGATCAGTTGGGAAGTGTGTCGGAGTTTCCACTGAAAGATTCGGCAGTTCGTTCATATCTTCGGGGTATGTCATTGATCGTCTTAATCATCTGAAGCTTACCAGTCTACCATAATGTAGTATGTCCAAGAATGATGTTGGATTACGACCGGGCTCTATCCCTGAATTTTCAATCGAGAAATTTACACGCAAAGACTCCTCTGTTTTCAACGCTAAGGGTTTTGGTTCCCTGACCACATCGTCTATTCCCACTCCTAAACAAAAAAAGTGGTCTTTCTTGACCAGCATTCTCTCTCCGAAGAAGAAATCCAACGAAGAGGTTTCCGAGCACAGTTTCCAATACAGCGACGTTGTCCTTCCCGACGTTGGTCGCACTCTGCGGGGGAGCTTTAGTGACAACATCTCGACAATACCCGTTTCTGTCTCCTTGTCGGCCGCGCCGAGCATCTCCGCTCCCGAATCCGCGATCATACACCCAGAAGTTGTGGATGTCACTACGTCTGTTTCGGCTGATTCCCTTCGATACTCGCATAATATTGTCTAGAATCTTCGATTTCTGTTTTTCTACATAGGCAGCCCACACATGGCAGCCCACACATGTGTTCATCCTAGTTCTGTTGATTTTTACTGATTCTTCTCAGCTGTAACCCTAGTGATACCCAATGTAAACGCACTACCTGTTCTAACATTAGTATTAGCCATTACAAAATGGATACATTGTCTGGTTTTCACAACAATGATATCATGATGATGCTCAGCTGCCATTTTTGCTGATATTTTGCTCTTAGGAACTCACCGCCAAAGACCATGACCGTCGTTCTCACCGAATTCGCTGTTTCTTATTAGCATTTTGGGTCTAAATGCTTTTGGCGGCTGCCGCCTGCTTGATCCTTTGGGGTTGTGGACGCTGCCTTCCAGACCGTCAGTGGCTGAGGAGGGTGTATTTTGCCTGTGAGGGGCAGAATTTAGCATTTTTAAGAGCTTCGACATCTGTAGTCAGTTTCATCCTAGACTCTGTGATTTCGCGATGTACAAGGACGCAGATCACGTGAACCCGTATATCTATATTTAGGATAACAGTAGCGCTAATTCATTCCTTCCTTAGTCTGGTCAATGATAAATCTTGTTCTTCCAAACACTGGTCCACGCAGTTTTGTAACATAAGACTGAGACTTACAATTCATTTCGCAACAACATGTGTTCACACTCAACTTCTCAAACTGCCCTCAAGAGAAACATCCCCAATTTATTACCATGATTCCAACCTCAAGTTATCATCACCTTTTTCTCAACCATCTTTGCACTCTTATGTGAACAGAACATCAAGGCACACTGGAAGGCATTAAACAAGAAACAGAAGGGAAAAGTGTCTAAGAAAATTTCAAGACTAATGTTAGATGTGGTTCACATCTTGTTATCCAAGATCTGATGATGGGCTCTTGGAAGTCCAAATAAGTAATTGTGCATTATCCAAGTACATAGAACACAAGAGTTAGAACAACCTTTGACTTCAGCTTGTGTGCTGTGTCTCTACTAGTTATACTAGTCATATATTATATTTCAGAAGAGATACTCAGGATATGACTGGCAGACAAGTCTACTGGAAGGTAGGAGGTATGTTACTGCTAATACTGGAAGTTGATAATAGTTTTAATCAATCTTGAGGATGAGGCTTTATAGTGTAAACTACTAACTTATATTAAGTATGTTACCTAGGGTAGTTATCTAGGAATTGTCAGAGTTGTGAATAGTAGACTTGGTTTTGATTTATTTTATTTCTCTGTTATTTTTTGTTTCTGTTTTTTCTTTTGCTTTATTTCAGTTTTTATTTTCACTTTTCTTTAATCTGGACTTAGAAAAAGGATGTGATGTGATGTGATGTGTGACAGAAGTGTGACACTTGTCACAATCACATGACACAAAGAAGGATATAAAGGGTTCTGAAATAAGTAACATCATATAGTATAGCAACAACATGTTTATTATAATTACTACAATCTCTATCTTATAGTTAATATGTTCTAAACACATGTTATGTTTGTCTCATCTTTAACTCATATTTACTGCAATCTACTATGCCTTACTTGATCATCATATTTTATCAGTCAGCACTTTATGTAGTAGTAAAGGTTTTATTATATTTTTCTCATTTTTTCTTATATATTACTTATAGACATTATATGCTTTCTTTATGGTCTATAGGTATATATAGTAGTAGATACCAACCTGTATCTTTACACTTTACTAATTGATCATTTTCTTACTTTTTTCTCAAGTTTTTGCCTTAGTTGCAATCTGAGCTAAGCTTAGAATTGTAACAATGTTAGCCTTATAGAAAATACATATACTTTAAAGTAGGTTAGTTTTAGTATGTATATAAACCACAGTCTGTAGTATATAATGTAGATTATCATATACTTAGAACTCTATTAAGTTCTTTTATGTTATGTCAGAGTTCAAGACAGTAAACTCTAACTATTTTCTTTTCTCATTTTTCATTTTCTATTCTTTTATTTTTTATTTTTGGGGACTTAGAGTTAGAGTTAAGGTGACATCACTAACATATTGTCACACAATATGACTAGGGGTCACATATCAGTCACATGACAATATCACAGTCACAAGACTACATGTCACATGGAAGAGCATAGAAGATTCTAAAAGAATAATGTTATATAGCATGTTTAACACATGTTGACCTTAAGGCAAACACATGGCTGTTTAGGGTAGGCTAGAAGTAGTTAGCACAGACCATGGAGTTTTAGTATATAA
>Ga0157364_1003010_pt1 | contig 16147 bp, 9 predicted proteins | sample AttsexASBM2_FD_111476 | JGI IMG/M metagenome (GOLD analysis project Ga0157364, IMG submission 111476) | Fungus gardens microbial communities from leaf cutter ant in Ribeirão Preto, State of São Paulo, Brazil - Atta sexdens ASBM2 | ecosystem: Host-associated > Fungi > Mycelium > Unclassified ...
AACTTGGCTGATTTGATACCTTCTGCTGTATCCTTTTTTTAATATTCCATACGCTTCGGTTTCCTAAATTCTGTCCGTCGTGCTCCCTTTCACAGATCGATTACTAATAGTGCAAAACAATGTCATTCAATTAATCTTTGAACTGTACTGCCGGCTAGTATATATCGCATTATTGTGTTTTCTATTGTTATGTAACCGCTGTTACCATGCGACACAGTATCGAAAAACTGACCGCCACGTGTTCTTGGAAACAAAGCGTAATCCTTTCGAATTGGATCGATCTGTTAAAATTGCAACCTAATCATATTTCTTTTCTCATCGTCAAATAGAACCAAAGGGTTGTCGCTATTCCGATATTACCATTCAATTAATGTGGTGGTAGTTCTGCGAAATGTCGAAAATTTGCGGTCGGTTCGAAGTTATGTTGACTATCCTAAATTGACCGCAATTACGCGACTCCTATATATGCTAAGCGAATTTTTTGTTCATATGTGCGTACGTAGTGATCGTTAACGAGTCCATTTAAAAAATTGAGATAAATGCTTATTTTCATCCACAAATGCAATTCTTTAAATATTCTCGGTTTTACGATTATCTCTATATTTACCAATTTCGTTCGTCGAGCTCGTATCTGATTAAAAAAATTCATTATATAATTAAATTTTAAAGATGCTTTTTAAGCTTTTTTTTTAATTGGCTACACTTAGAGAAAAAGACATAGTATTGGCAACTATAAAAATAATAATTATACAAATTTTATGAGTGTAGACTCTTACAGAAATAATACTGATAAATTTAATATTGAAATAGTAATTAATTATTTATTTAATACTGATACTGATACAGTAATTAATTATTCATGTTAGATATTGGAAGTACTATTATTCAATGTTTCTAGTATTCCAAATAAACAGTTAATTACTGTCTTTCATGTAATAAATTAATTAATATTAAATTAATTAGTATTAGTTTTCTGAGAGGAAAATTATATCATATATATATACTTAAATAAGCTATTTTATATAATTATTGCAACTATAAAATATGATTTATACAATTATATAGTTGCCATCATTATGTTCTTTCTGTATAATACATAAATATTAATTAAAAATTAATATTCAATTAATTTATATAAAAAAAAAAATATTAGAAACGGAATTGAAATCTGAAACTCGTAAGATAACTGACGAAAAAGGAATTCAAATAATACAAAAAGACTAAAATAATGAAGGGTCCATACAGATAAAATTGCCGTTCACGTTTCAGATTTCTGTTCAATAAATTCGAAGAGAGTTATACGCCGACGATAGAAGATTTTCACAGGAAACTCTACAGGATTAGAGGCGAGGTTCATCAACTTGATCTTCTAGATACAAGCGGAAACCATCCGTTTCCGGCGATGCGGCGATTGTCTTTCCTGACGGGTAAGTCCATCGGCTTACCTCCCTAGAGAAATGCGCTCCTCCGCTTTTCAAGTAGACATCATATTCAAGATGCCGCAAAGTAATCGCGCATATATTTTCGCTGAGTATAAAAATTTAATATTCGACAATTACGTTCTGCTTTTATCGCGGCGAAAATTAGTACGAGAAGAATTAACTTGACTCCCGTATGAGCAAGTAAAAAATTAGCACGTTAGCGAGTGACGTGTTGCAAATGCATCGTGATACATTTTATATGAGAATACGTCAGACCGCGGTGGATAGATGGAAAAAAAGAATCATAAAGACCCAGACGCTTTTTTGCTGTGAATATATTTGTAAATCTTTAAGCGTTTGAGAGAACGCGATGAATACGAAACATGACGTCATCTAAAGATTAACTCTGCGCTTTTATCTTAATATCCTTCTTGATAATCGAAGAAACTTTCGTTCTTCGATATGACGAAAGAATGTCTAGAATCATACACCGATGAAGAAAATCGTACCGAGCGTTTCTGTCACCAGATTCGCGCTTCGCAAGTTTCACGACTTTTGGCGAAATCTCATATCCTCGACAACGATAGTTCACTACGTCCTGTACGCGGGAAAAGTTCGAGGGAAACTGCCCGGGGTGAGTGTCGAGATGTTACCGGAATTTCAGCGATGCTTAGATACGAAATTGCACGAGTATCATGTGGTGCCAATTAATTTTGCAAAAGTCTAAGCGAGAATTACACATTCAACATTACACAGAAATTAAAAATTTAATTTCTGATTAAGAGTTCAGGGTTGAAATCGAATTTACACAGAAAAAAAGTAGCTGCTTCAATAGTTTATCTCATTTATTTATTTTTGTAACAAATATTTTATTAAAGTTCTAAATAATGAAATTAAATTCTTTTTAATTATTTAAATCCTTTTTTTATTATTTTTTACTTGTCTTAATTTTGATAATAATATACCTAATATGAATTGTTGAGCTTTTCAATGTTACTTTGTTTAATTGTGGCTGTCTTTATACGGTACATGTAATCCCTTAAGTATGATTTATTGTATTTCACCTGTACATTAGAGAGATAGTAATTCTAACCAATCTCCGTCGCAATATTCAACGTGTTAAATGAAAATGGAATGTTCAACGAGTTGAGAACTGAGGAACGAGAAATGAGATAAGTACTGCCGACACTATGAACTATGTACTGAAGAACGATGTGTTTATAGAAACGTATGGGAACATATGCGAAGGAACACGTTCGCTCCACAACTCAATTTCATTTACTTTCCCTTTTCTTCACCGCCCAGTAGCCTTGCCTCTGTGGCACATGAGACCGTTTGTGCTTCGCTGATTTTGCGCATATAGACCTCTCTTGTCCCTCGTCATGTCGCGTTACCACCTGTACTCGATAACCTGATATCGTATCATGCTGTCGGATGCGTGACAATTGCATCAGTATCGCGATTGTCATGACGGACAAGCCCTCCCAACTGAAAATACATATTTACACTCGGACATATATATATATATATATATATGTATATGTGTATATATACATATATATACACACAGCGTCGACCAACGCAGAACATAATCTAAGTTATGATCTATGAATAATATGCAATTCCCAAAACGCACCGTCTGACCGTCTGACCGTCTGACAAGACCATTGTTAATTGCTATACAGTGTAATACGCTCTGAAATGGAAAATCGATTCTGCATTTAAATTTAATAAGTGTGCCATTACATTAAAAGTACAGTTGCCTGGTTTATTTGACACTATTACATTGCTTATACAGGCTTATTGTATTCTTATAACAATTTTATTCTGAAAACGTAGTAAAAATATTTTATGACTAGAAAAGATATTGTATAACTTTATAATCGTATACAAAAAATTGTTTAATAATAAATGGAAATTTACGCGATTCGAAAGTTTTAGTAGCAGTTTGTGCTCCCGGGATCCAACCACTCCGATTCGCTGTTTTAAGCGGGACTGCACAAATTGCATTGGACAGAACCGATACTCGCCTCTCAGTTATTGCACTACATGCGCCTGGAAACGGCGATGTATCGTCGTATGTTGCCAGTAAAGTTGACCTCACGTAGGAGCGCACGATAAAATTAGACACGTAAATCCGAAGAATTTTTAAATTGCCGTTCATATGTACGGAAATCAAGAGAGCCACCGTCGATGGGAATTTCATCGGGGCATGTTTAGTTTTGTATTCCATTCAACGCTCGTGCCGTCGGAAATTCCGTGCGTTTGACAAAACGAGTCACGACTTCACATTTTCCGTTCGCATTTTTTTCAACACTCGCGTTTCACCGAGATCTCTTAATAATTCATAGAGAGAGAATAATTCATGGCCGATTGCCAAAAACGTTTTGCGCATAGTTGTGCGCACCTAACAATAGTTCGCGAACGATCACACTTTTTTTCACGTGACTGCATCAATAAAGAATCGTTTTCATACACTCAATCATATCTGGATTATTAATTCATAATTGCAGTTGCTTCTAAATTTTTTTTATATTTGTAATGTTTTCATAAATAACGTAAAAAATAGAGAAAGTGCCAAATATAGTCGAGACTGGATCTTATCTAACAATATTTCTCTATAAATTTTAAATGCATTTTTAGTTCTACAAACTACGAGCCAGTTATTGTCAGAATTGAAACGCAATTATAAACTGAAAGCTGAAAGTATTTCACAAATTAAACAAATCGTCAATTTATTAATAATGCTAATGAGCATTTTAATACTAGAATCTAACTGTTATTATTGTTTCCGTTTTTATTTTTTTAGATTAAAGTTGTATTTTTGTGTAAAGGACAGGATTTTGAAATTTTTGACTTTTCAATGTTCTTTATATTGATAAAATATTTGATTTTTCGTCATTTCCTTCATTTTCACAGTAATTTATTTGAATCTTTTAATGAGTAAGAAACGTTGTTTTAACTTGTAAAGGCACTTCTAGTGTTAAAATATTCCAAGTAATAAAAGTTGTGAAAAAATCATCTTCGATTTTCGCGCACGCAACCACTTGTCCAGTTTAAGATCGGTTTATGCGTCGAGAGCGTAAAAAAGGTTTCCGCGAGTTGTGAATCCGTCGGAATACGCTTGAATACAGAGGTACGTGATATGACCCCGATTCGAAGACAATGAGTCTTCGGACGGGGTTCCGGCTGTTGCGAGAGGAGAGAATTCCTTTCGATACGACCAAAGACACGAACTTTGCGGCATAATGGCTGACATACATATATTTTCATCTCGCAACGAGAACAATATCAGGCTTGCTTGGCGTATTTCGAGAGAATAAGATGTTTCGCGATGTTCCACATGTAGGAGCCACGAAGTGACAAGATTTTAATAATAACGAAATATAGTATGGAGGTCTGATCTCTCCTAAGAAGTTTCTGGGTGATATTACGCGGACGAAATGAACTAAATGAGTTAGATGGATGAACTAAATGGATTGTCTTTGAAATTTGAAAACTTTATTTATGAGGTAAATCAATTTTGTTACGTATAATAATAACAGGATTTTAGGACGATATCACAAAGGTATTTCGTGAAGTTTAATTAAATTTTACATGTTTAACTGTGAAGCAGCATTTACAATTTTGTGATTCAATTATGTAGTAGATAGAGCTTGACAGAAAAAGGGAAGATCGCAGAAGGCATGTGCTAAGTATTCTTTCATATCATCAGATCGATAATAATTAGAAGGATATATACACATTAGAATGTATACACATTGTGTCGCGCGCGCGCGCACGCACGCACGCACGCACGCACGCACACACACACACACACACGAAAATATTTGTTGCGTAACACAAAATTAATAAGAAAAATAAAATTAATGAAATTATTAATGATATATAATAATACATATAATAATTCTACGTTATTAATTAGTATAATTATAATTGCTAAATTCATGATAACAATAATAATGTTAATGATAAATTCCTGATGGCAAAATGTGGGAATGAATTGAAGTCTTTTAAGACTTTATGAACATTAACGTATATTAATGATAACGTTATTATTATATACGATATTTAGTAGCATCTTTTACCGAGAATATATGCGATAATAAAACTAAGTAGAATGGTTTGCTGGCAAAGCGACGTTATTACCAAGCTTATGTTCTATACACTCGACTCGTCGAGTTTCTCATTGGACGAGCTTTTTGTCCGTCCACAAGAACGGCCAGTTGATCCTACTCGCCCTTTTGTTCGTAGCGCGTTTTTGTCGGAAATAAACGGTAACAGTGCTGCTCGTAGACGAGAGCTGGAATCGTTACCACTCTCTGTACCGTCAAGGTAGATTTATAAATACATAGGCCGCGCCTCCGTGAAAATAAATCCGTCAGGATAAATATTCATAATCCGTAATACACGCGTGTCGACCGTAACTTGCGTGACCGTTATTATTAGTCCATATGCAATGACATGTAGCGACTTCCGTCCGGTTTGAAATAATTGCAACCGATGTCGCATGTAATAGCGGTAGAAAGGGACGTGCGAGGGAGGGTTGAAAATTTAAAATGTCGGCACACGTGCCCTAATAAAAATCATTACGTAAATTCGAGAAAATATACATTTACGTAAAAATACGTTCGTGTATTTATTCATAATCCTCCGGAGCTGACCGTTAAAATCTGTTATACAATTATTTGTTATATATACTGACATTGGGTCTGTGAGACTCATTAAATATATGTTGATTGAAAGCCACTAATAAATTTTTAGGATGATATATTTCGTATAAAAAATAAATAGTAAATTATTTTAATAAAAATATAATCAATTTTGCGGATAACATAGAGAATCAAATTTGCAGCATTTAACATCAAGAAAATTTACAATAATTATTTAATATTTTTATGTAAAAAATAAAATTACAATAATACACGGAAAGAACAATTTTGCTGAAGTAATAATTTTGTTAGACTATCAAAATAATTATGTAAAGTACTTAAGCGATAATGTTACAAAATTTTTAAATTCTATCAGTCAGTTTGAGCGAGTTTATATAACGATTTTGATGATCCAAATAAAAATATGCAAATCGGTAATAAAATTTTTAGATTCTTCAGCAACACTGTTTCTCTCTGTGTAAATATAAGAATTAAGATTTAACAATAAATTCCAATATAATAATGTATTTTTTATCTTAAAATTACTTCACAGAGAAACTTGAAGTATTTTTATTCATCAAATTTTTTGTTATCTAAACAAATAGATTCGATAAACTCACATCAGCTCCACAGGGTTAATATTTAGCATTTTGAAAATAAATACTCGCCATGTGTTCGAACATACAACGATCGACACGATAGTTTCGACACGATAACCGATTTCGCAGGGGATCTCTTCGTCGTGGTGTTCAGCATGGACTGTCGGGAGTCCTTCGAAGAAGCCATCAGGCTGAGAGAGGCAATTCTCGAGACTAAAGTGAGCGCGACCCAAAGTGCCACGAAGAGCAGAAGGGCTCACTATAGTTTGAAGATCCCTATGGTCATCGTGGGGAACAAATGTGATAAAGATGTAAAGTACGTTTTTTCGTTTTCCGAAAATTTTGGTCTCTCCGAATAACTGAATCATTTCATCGTTGCATCTGTGGGTTGTTCTATCTTTCGATAAATTTTATCTTATTTGCTCTCTCTTTCTTTTGAGTCTCTCTCTCTCTCTCTCTCCCTCTTGCGCTTTCTTTCGTCCAGAATATATAGATAAATTATCACGTAGTTTATCTAAAGGTAGAACAACCAGATCCGAATCACATGATGATTTTACTGACAAGTCTTTTATTTCGTTACAGAACGGTCACGGTGGAGGAGGCCGAGCAATATTGCGTGAGTCAAGACGAGTGCTGTATCTTTGTGGAGGCTTCTGCGAAGCGGAACTATCACGTGGACGAACTTTTTTATCAATTATTCGTAGTGGCTGGTCTACCTCTTGAGATGGCCCCGAATCATCATAGAAAAGTACCGCTTACTTTTGGCTCACCGACTATGTTGCCGCCATCGCAGGTACGTAATAATGTTCAATATAGAGTTTGATATGGCGTAAAGTAATTCGTACAGTGTAACTTCTTTAAAATTAATTAATCAATTCTATAATTGAAATCCGATTAGAGCTGACAAAGAGTGGAACGACGAATGATATTGTTCGTTTGGAGTCGCATCATGATCGATTAAACGCGGATTACTTCTCGTGATATCGAGGGACGGCTAAAAGGCCTAAAAAAGAGACGCTTTTGTTTCCAGCCGCGACACAAAGCCACCCTCAGTATAAAGCGTCGGCTGAGCGACGCTTGCGGCGTCGTGGCGCCGAACGTGCGCCGTCCCAGCATTAGGACGGACTTAATGATCATGCGGACGAAGACGTGTTCGCTCGCGGCCGGGAACGAGAACAATACACCAGGATCCAGGATCACACTTAGAACAGGAAGAACGCAGTCCAGGAAGGCCTGCTCGATACAGTGATATTGCAAACGATTCTCACGCACGCGGACAAATCTCTAGAAATATGATAACGCGTTTGAAAGCGATCTTCGGGCGAGTAGGAGGAACTAGTATTATTATTTATCCTAACATTTTTATCTTTGTTTGTTAAATAATTTTATTGTGATTGAACGAAATATTCTATCTTTATCTATATTATATAAGTTATTATATATAACTGACATATTTATTATTATTATTAAAAATTTTATTATTTATCACAACATTTGTTTCTTTATATCTATTATAATTTTACTAGATTAGACGAGATATTCTAATCTCTGCCGCTTATATTAAGTTATTATAATTTACGTTTATTTTTTATCATTATTTAAAATCTTATTATCTAACATTTGCGCGCATCTTTGTCTATTATAATTTATTAGATTTTACTAGATTGCACGAAGTTCTATCTTTGCTTATAATAAGTTATTATAATTGACGCGTTTGCTATTATTGTTTAAAATCTTATTATTATAACATTTGCATCTTTCTCTATTATAATTTTATTAACTTGCACAAAATATTCTTATCTGCTTATATTAAATTATTATAATTGGTTTACTATCATTGTTTAAAATCTTATTATCATAACGTTTACATCTTTGTTTATTATAATTCTATTAGATTGCACGAGATATTCTGAAATTAACTCATTTATTATCATTATTTAAAACCTTTAATAAAATAATCTCATTTTATGTATATACATATATATTTCCAACGGGGCGAGAAAAACAGAAATAACTAAATTTGTCCAACGGAAATTCTAGTATGAATAATGTGGATCATGCGGTTGAAACTTGCAGGTTTACATTTGTCAGACTTCACCGCAAAGACGAAGCGAAGCGAAGTACTCGCGAACGAAGATCGCCAAGGGGAAATCATATTTAAACCGACCACGCTACTCGCCTTAATTAATTAATGGATATAGCTTTAGCGTAATGTCCCGAAGGTAACATGTATAATTAACTTATAAGATGCGACCGAGCGAGAGAAAAAGACGGAGAAAGAGAGAGAGAGAGAGAGAGAGAGAGAGAGAGAGAGGTAGGTAAGCCGTTACGTTAATTAATCGTTGTCGATTAAATGTTAAACGGAAAATCGATATATCGAGTAACATAGACAAGATCATTTGACATTCGATCAGTGGGTTCTCCGGTGGCAGCGAGATGATCGAATCGCATGAAAGAAAGCGTGTATTCCTCTTATTAGGTACAAATTTTTATCGGAATTATCCTCAACAAAGAATCCTCGCGAAGAATAGATCAATTTACGCGATCGTGAGTGAGAAGTCGAGAAGTGTCAGCGTTGTATCGGTAATGAGAGAGATTGCGAAACGCAAAATGTGGTGAGAAAAAGCTTTTTACCGAATTAGTTAATTGCGCCCATTAATAGCCTTACTCGAGCTCTGACACGCGAAGGAGCGACGTTTCCGCATGAGATTTAGAGCGTTGTAATTTTATTAATAGCACTTGATTTGAAGAAACGAATATTTTTTCGATTACGTAGCGCGTCGTTCCTTTCGCTGAATTTTCTGCGCGTAGATGGATGCATTATATCGATTTTCGTTAACGATAAATGGTCCTCAATTTGATATCATTACTTTCATGGTGTATCTCGCGTCCAATTCGTGCTCGGTTTGCCGGCTTTCGACGCGCACCAACGAGACCGCATTGTTAACGACGAGATTCACGTTACCACATGCGTACAAAATCAATCGATACTCCCGACCTCCTTTTCTACGCATCTCGAACTTGTTGAAATGCATCGGGCGAGCGTGTACAAAATTATCGTATTATTAGATTGCGTATGCATAAAATTTAAATATAATCAGATTAAGGGAAAAACTGCCTTGGCTAAAAGTATCAGGCACTTATTTTTTTTTATCTGGAATTCTTTTACCTGCATTGTTACTATTGATTATCAGTATTATACATAAATTCAAAGAATTCTCGAAACAGAATCATTTACAGTAAATATGCTTATTAAGCTACAACTATAAATAATGGTCAATAATATGCCCAATATTTTTGGCCGAGACGTATAAATATGTAGATTTAAATTCAAAAATGACGCGCTCAATGTTAACAAAGGATTTATTCGTGAATCTTTTACGCAGTTTTAGCTTTTCTTCTATGAAATTGTAAAATGAAAGCAGGTAAGTATTTATTCAATAAGCGGAAGTTATTCAATGAATGCAGATCTTGTTGGAATTTTGTGAAATTTATCCGTCTTAGTTTACAGAGATATACTTTTCCTACATTACGGCTCATCCGATAGATCTCGAAGGATGATATACTATAGGCACGTAGATCTCTCTGTGTGTGTGAGTATTCGAGATGTGGATAAGCGTTCTTTCTCTTTTCCCATAGACTTGGCTATAGTTACTCTCTAAGGTACAATTGACTTGACCAATTAGGCAGCCCGTAAGTTGACTCCAACCGAAAGCAAGCGCGAAGCTTTATTTAGTCGACTTACATCGCTGCAAGTGGTAAGGATAAGCAAAGAAGAAAAAAGAAATGGTTAGTCGCGACGTGCACAATCATGTTCGCATTTTGTATCGAATAAATAACATTTTCTCCATGTCCTTGCACGATTTTTTGAGCCGTACTTATATCCACTCCCGAAATAAAATGGATATTGAAACATCTACGAATATTTTCCCATAGCCTACGTAATCGACCCGCAGGGTGAGAAATCGTTTGCTCCTATCGCCTCGAGCGAGAAATTGACTTAAACCAGATTTCCGTCATTAGCGCCGCAGACTGCGATTTGTCGATTATCACCCCCGGTGAAGTACTCTATCTTATTGGTTTGATCGATAACTCATTAGTTAAATTTTCTCAGATATTAATCGTGCTTCGATATAATTGGGTAAAGATAGAGTTCACAATGAGATGAATATGATACGAATCTATGCACGCGCTCATTTCGGCAAAATCTCATTGCATATTAAAGTAATTTCGAAACATTTTTGATTGCGGTTAAGAAAAATGATAAAATTTGAAAAAAATTCTAAAATAACAATAATAATAATAATAGTAACTTTATTAGAGTGCAGTAATTATAAAAAAACAAAATTATACGGCAATAATTGTACATAACGCAAAATAAAAAGAGAGAAATACATTTAAAAAAAGAATAATCAAATGCCTAAATCTAAACCTAAAAACTAAAGTTAAATAAGTTGAAATTAATAAATATAGTATAAAATATACGATGGTAACAATAAACTTTAATAATGCTAAAAGAAATAAACTGAAAGATACTTAGAAAGAAAATATAAATAAATAGAAAAAATATATTAAAGATATATAAAATACATAAAGGAACTAAAATTAAAGTAAGGTATAAGTGATAAATAAAATAACTAAATATAAAAAAGTGCCAATTTGACAACACTAAAAAAGTAAAAACGTATTAGACGTATTATTAATGTGTATGTGTTTGTATTCGATGTTCAATGACGTTTAATTGATGCATTATTTAATTGACAGATATTCGAAAAATAGAAAATATATCTTTATTAATATTGACCTTTTGTGTTTCTCATACATTCTCTCGTTTTTTTTTTTTTTCAATAACAAAGAAAGAATCAATATGTTATTCAATATCAATGATATTAAAAGCTCTTTGTTATTCGAAAGCTAATACAAGTTTGAGTTCAATAAAATTGAAACAAAGAGACGTGAATGAGTTTTTGTCGCTCGTTTGAAAGCAGCATGGCGATACATAAAAATAGGAAATACTCGAGGTAATAGTGTTAAAAATATAGCGTCAAAGTACGCTAGGATTTTTTCAGCTTGATGGAAAACTTAAAAATGTATATATTGCTTTGTGTATATAAATATTTGTCTCTTAAAAAATCCAGCAAATCTTTAATATTAATATACTTTATGTATTACGATTTTCTCTAAAAGAAGTACACTTTAAAGTAGTAAATTAACATTTATAAATAGAAGTGAAGTTATTATAAAACTTTTCTATAAAACATTTTTGATATCTTAAATAGTCTTTGAGATGTAAAAACAACTAATCATTTTATCTCTAAGGTGATTCTATCCTTTAAAATCGTTTTTTCACGTTTTTTTCGCGAAACTGATAGTTTCTAAATTCGTCTATTTATATGATAGATGTATAAAAAAATTTCATTAAAATCAGAATGTAACATTTTGCGAGGTCAAAATTTTCTTTGTAAGTTCAAAACTGAAAATTGATGATCAGATTCAAAAAAGAAAACATTTCTGAACATTAAAAAAATATGACATTTGCAGTGAAAATTTAAAAAAAAAAGTAGCATTTACAGATCATATTAGGTACATATTACCCACAACGAGCAGTCTTATTAAATGCTAAGCCATAAACGATCTGATTACTTTATATTTAATTTATCTTTATTCATTTATGTCAACTTCTTTATTTTATTTTATTTAGTCATGATTTCTTAGCAATGCTTCATTTAACTTGATTCTTGAGGAGGATAAATAAACTAAAATAAGCATAAATATTAATTTTACTGACAACATATACCATAAAATGGAAATTTCCTACGGGAGACTTTCGTGAAAGACTTAATAAAACGATTTTTCAACCTTTGCAATATAAAATTTACGCTTTCAAAAACGATTTATATGAGTTGCAGAATCTTCGAAAAAAGAGTCATTACCACACACGTTAACAGTGTTTTCGATTTAGAAGAGCGATAAATGCACTACGTGCGCATTCCACTCCGTCGTGGAATGTTTAATTAAACTCTGACGAGAAGTTAGAGAATTCCAGATACTGTGCGACACACTGGAGATCTCTATACATCACACAATTTGCATCTTTGTTAAGGCGATATTGGTTTTGTTTATCCTGTGTTTATGTGCGTCCTTCTTTTCATTTTCTATAAGACTGCGATTACGGAAGAATCTGATATTAGAATATTGAAAATATTCACTTATATTCTTTGTACAAAGCATTTTTTAATATAATTAGAAGAATTATTAAGAAGCAATAAAAAGCAAAAAATATGGAAATAATAAAAATCTTATTCGTGATTGTTATATCTGAGCTAATATGTTATATGTCAATGCTATTAATTACAAATTTTCTACGATGTTAATGCAATTAAATATAATTAATATTTATATATATTTATATATATATATATAAACATATAATATATTTCTCTGTTTACGGGAATAATTGTAAATCATCGAATAATTAAATTATACAAAAATTAACATTAGGATATCAGATATTAAGGTATAAGAGTAAATAATATGCATAAATACATCTCTAAGACGTAAATAAATCATATTTAAAAAAACGCATTAGTAATTTTTATTCCTTCTAAATTATGTTTTAAATTAAAAAAAATTCTTCGACATATATGTGAAATTTATTTTTACATGATAGTGTAAGAGCTAAAATTATAATTTTTAAAAAAGTCTCGCGTTTCCATATTTTTTCAAAAAGAAAAAATTTTTCTCACAGGTTTTCAAACGTTTATATCGCGTGACTTTGAATCATACATAAATATGCTAAAATTCAGATTATATGCATTTGGAGCTTCAACAGAGCATCACATTTCGACGAAGCAATGCGTATTTTCGCGCAATTTGCGCGTTTGACCCTTTTCCCTCGTTTCGACAGAAGGATTGAATTGCTAAACCGGCAAATCACCCTCTGGCCAATGCGCATGCACGCCTTTACCCACATCGACCTTTCCACTCCTAGACACGCGCTTTGAGAGCGCAAGCGTGTTGGCCATTACGTGCGCTTCTTACAGAAATACGTCGGCAATCGTTCGGAACGCAAAGAGTAGCCGCGCAACCGATAACATTGCTCCGATTATTCTGTACGAAGATAAACGTGCAACTCTCTACGTTGCAGCAACTCGACGGCAGTCGTGAGTCGTGAAGGCCATCGTTGAATGCGCGTGTCATGGTCTTCCTCTTATATAAGTGTCGTCATCACGAAATTGCACGATAGTATCAGTGCATTCGTTCACCACGAAGCGAGCAGTCACATGGTAGATAAACGCTCTTTGCTGTATCGTGTAATTGAGATTTCCGCTGCCTACTCGATACAAAATTTACAGAACTAAATGTAACAGTGTAAAGTGCAATGATTTTATTTATTTATTTATTAATATTTGTATCAAATCTACAGACTCAATGAGGTAATTATGACAAAAATATTTGTTAGAGAAGATCAATAAATTGATGTACTTATTTTTTATAATCGTACATTTTTTAAAAGGAATTGATTTCACCAGAAATAAATTAAGGAATTAAATAAAAACAATTAAAAACTTGTACTTTTTAAATATTTTTCTTAATCAAATTCTTACGGAAATCAATATAGAAAATGAAACAAATCTTACTTAAAATATTCCCAAGTAGAATAATAAATTATGATAAATGACATTAAAATGAATCGTAAATGATTAAAAAGTAATAGTTATTTTGACGTTATTTTAACATCATGATGTTCTGCTTGATATATGTATTCATTTATGTGTTATAAAATTTTTTTTCTATTCTTTATATTCTCAAATAAAGTATATGCTAGGTATTAAAGGCAATGGCAATAAAATAAAATAAGTAAAATAAAAGAAACTTAAGACGTGAGCAAATTAATATTTTAGGTTTGCTGTTGCTTACATTATTGTCTTATGTTTTTTACTGTGATTGATCGACAGTGATTTGCTTCAGCTTTTTGCTTTTGATGTGCTATAGCTTTAACAATAATCATCACTGACGCCTCATCATTTGCATATTACATTTGTCATTTCCGTTGTAATTATTTATGTAAATCTTATTTGCACATATTAAAATAAAATAAAATAAAATAAAATGAAAAGCAAAATAAATAAAATTAAATATAAAAATGGTTAATTATTGAATTTAATAATTCATTATTTCTCTCTCTCTCTCTCTTTCTTATATTTAACTAAATAATTATGTTACAATCAAATAAAGGATTTTAAAAATAATTTTCTGATTTAAAACATTACATATTAGTTTTAGAAAAACTATCTTTTTTATATACTTTAATTCATCTCTGATATATTTTTTTCAGAAAGATTGTTTTACGGAAAACTGTTTTATGAGCGAATCGATTGAGGTATTCTATAATGACGTGTCATTGTAACATGTCATTGCTTGAATCGCATTACCAGCGATAGTAACTACTTGAGATAACAAATTATATAATACAACATCGTGTTGTATTATACAATTCCCAAGACCAATACAACTTGCGTTGGGAACATCGTAAAAATGAGTGGTAACGGACAGAATAGAAACATCTTTACGTACGACACGCTAGTGCACGCGATATCCGGTGCAGCAGTGAGTTTATATTTGACATATCAGAAATCTTACACATGTTACCTCATCGTTGTAGGATAACTTTGACATTTTAACATTTCAGGCTAGCGTCGTCGCGATGGCAGCCTTTTATCCTCTAGATACTGTACGAAGCCGTTTACAATGTAAGCAGATTCGCGCCTGTCATATACATGACAAATCAATTATGCATTCGTTTCCTCCGCGATTGAAACGAGACATCGGCAAACCAGTCTTCAATTTCATTAAACGCGATATCACTCCCGGACAATATTCTGCTATTTTATTGTCACGATCTCGTTACCATTAAATGCTTGTATCGATAACATTATGTTAAGTGCCCATTATATTTAGTTATCATTTTAATTGTCGATATTTACGCTATTTAAGCATACATTTTATAGATTCATTTTTCATTCAGAATTTATCTAAATGCATTTGTCATAAATTGATGGATAAATTCCGTAACAAATTTAACATGTTGAGAGACAAAGGAATAAAGAAAGTAATAAAAGGAACAATTTTTTCAAATGTATATACATAAAGCAAATTTTATGTATGGACATTTAAAAAAGAATTTGCCACAATTCAAAACAAGAATCTAACATTTATAATGTTACGCGCTTTGTAAAACATTTTTAAAAAATTAGGAGACAAACATAAAATATGTAGATACATATATTACAGTAGATAAATATAATAATTAGAGGTTATCCTATATATTAAATATATTAAATTTTTATATTAAATATAAATTTAAATATAAATATAAATTTATATTTCTTAAAAAATTTATTTATATTTATATATTTCAGGAAGGCAATAAGTTTATTTTGTAAATTTTATAACGCTCGGCAAATAGAGACAT
>Ga0157364_1003011_pt1 | contig 16144 bp, 13 predicted proteins | sample AttsexASBM2_FD_111476 | JGI IMG/M metagenome (GOLD analysis project Ga0157364, IMG submission 111476) | Fungus gardens microbial communities from leaf cutter ant in Ribeirão Preto, State of São Paulo, Brazil - Atta sexdens ASBM2 | ecosystem: Host-associated > Fungi > Mycelium > Unclassified ...
CGTAGCTGCAGCCCTGACTCCGAAAAAACAAAATCCCGAGGGTGGGAATTACCATTCCATGCTCTATTCTTGTCGCAGAGGTTTAGCAATTGATGTTTCACACCTTAATGATTACTGTGAGACTGTATTAAGTGACATAGCACTTTCGCCAGACTATTAGTTCACCCTTTGTGATCTGGGACTATTCCATGTTGAGAGAGTGTCCTAAAAGATACTTATTATTCTAAAGCATTAACCAACCTGTATAACGAGAATCAGCCATAGTGAATCTGAGCAAAGCTCTCGAGAGCTACTTTACTTTAGAAGATGTGCTTAGAAGTATATGCTCTCAGAGATCAGTGATAAATTGTAAGGGGAGCTAGGTAGTTGTCCTGGAAGCTGGGCTGATATTCAGGTAAGATTCTACATGCTCCTATAAGGGGACTTGCCCCTCTGCATATATTAGTTCTTCCATGCCTAGATGCACCATCTGATCTTTTGTACTCATCCATACCATAATCTATTCTTTCATATTCATCCATATTTATCTATACTCTTTCAGTCCTCTTCCACTCTGTATTTTACATTTCACCTCTCTAGTTCCTCTAGTTGGAATGTACCTAGAGTAGCTATTACCTTTAGAAAATATCTTATTCTGTTCTCTTAGGTTTCTCCAGAGATGAGTTTATGTAAGGAAACCCAACCCTTTGTCATAGCCAGCTCAGAACTCTGCAGAAAGCCCTTAGTGTTTGCTATCCAATCTGAACCCTACAGAAAGGCCATGATGCCTAATAACAGGAAGAACCCTGTCACAGACCTACAGTATCACTGTCCTGAACCCCATCTGTAACCACTGATTTTATCATCATCATTCCACACTCTCTGCCATTCTAGGTAACCTTCTAGATGTTTCCATCATAGTTCCTAGCCACCCACCATCATAGTTCCTAGCCACCCAGTCACTATCATTCTCTGCTTACCTCAGCTCTATTCTGCTGAATTAGAATAAACTGTAGAAAGTACTTGTTGTGACAACCACTAACCAAGATTGTTATAACACAATAAAGTGTGGACAGACTTTGATAAGATATAGATAGGACAGTAGTATATTATTAGTCTACAACAAGAGAAGGCACATGACATTATGTTATAAGGCCTAGAGCAGTCTAGAGTAGACAAGAAGGGTCTATAGTCTAGAATGGTCTCAAGAGGATGAGAGTAGTCTAGACAATGTCATCAGGGAGCATGGCAGCTATATTGCTACCACATGGATAACTCATGAACATTAGGGCAGGATACACAGTAGAAGCATAGTTATAGCATAGACCACATTGTAATAGTATATATAGGGTAGCAATACAGTGGAGACTTCTTGTCAAGTTCTCTTGTGAACCCCACTACTTTAATTCCTACTGAGTGAGTTATTGCTAGTGGATCCCACTACAAGTCATCACAACTAGGTGGTTGCTACAACAAAGATGGTTAATAGCATACTAAGTAGTCTTACAAGATGAGAATTTCATGGGGGTCATAAGAGAACTCAACAATGAGTCCATGATGTATTCCTACATTATATATATACTACTAACATATGGTTTGTGCTAATAATAAATAACCCTACCCTAATGTCCATACATCAGCCATGAGTATACTATATGTATACTATAAGATAAACATGCTGTAGACATATATCTTAACATTATCCTTCCAGTCTCTTCTACAATGTTCTAGACCTATAACATCATATAACTGCAGTTATTTACCTCTTTATTGTCCAAAAAATAAAAGAAACAGAAAATCAAAGAAAATAGATAAAAGGAAAAGAAAATCAAAATTAAATCCAAGGATTCAAGTATATCATGACAGTACTTATGGTAGCCACCATCTTCAGGAGACCTTATTCTATCCTCTTATGTTGTCAGGTTGTTAGAGATAATTTACACTTACTAGTATCAGAAATCTTCTAAGTAAACTTAGTTGTTTTCTATTTTTCTAGTCTTTTATGATTTCTTATTTTTATAGTTTAGTTTTCTTATTTCCTTCTTTGGACTAGTATAATAGTACACTTGAATCCTTATATTTTATTTTTATCTATTTTCCTTGATTTAATTTTACTTGTTCTTTTATTTTATTTTTATTTTATTTCTCAGAAAATGAAGAGGCATGTGACCATGGTCACATGATATGATGTCATAGGTATGAATGTAGTAGAATGAACTGGAACAATGACATTAAGAGCATGGTTGCAACATGTTCACTTTGTGATAACAGTATAGTAAACTTATAGACAATACATGTAGTTTAGGGTAGGACATGTACTAGTAGTATATATAGTGTAGAAATACATCAGGAACTCTTTGTTGAGTTCTCTTGTGATTCCCACAAGATACTTTCTATTAAGTTTACCTTAGTAATATTATTAGTCTTTATGACTAGTGGTTGCTATAATAACTAGGCTAAGAGCATGATGTCATATATGATGTGATGGTCACATATGTCACATATGCATTACACATATCACAGTCAGGTTCTTGTCCATGGTTTGATAGGTAACTTGTTATGGCAACCACTTATCACAAAGACAAATGATTATACAAGCGGTAAATCTCTTAGAGTGGATATCAAGTGGAAATTTCACAAGAGAACTCAACAAGGAGTCTCTGCTAAATTAGAGTCCTATATATACAGAATACACATGGTCCATGCTACATTCTCATGTCCATCTTATTTCTTACTCAAGGCCACTATGTTGTATACATGTGTCCTGATGTCATCTTCCAGATCCTTCTACTATGTTCTATGCCTATGATGTCACATCATGTGACATGTCATGTGACTGTGATGTCACATGCCTCTTCATTGTTACTAAAAGGAAAAAGAAATTCAAAAGAAAAAGAAATATAAAATCAAGAAAAATAGATAAAAGAAAAAGAAAAATGTTAGTGTCCAAAGTGTTTCATAACATAACTGAAATAGAGCACAATCTGTACTGGAAGAGAACAAGAGAATATGGATAAGGTAGGTGTTATCTGGAACAAATAACAGATGCAGTTGGTTAGTATGTAACATAGGTATAGTTCACACTAGAGGGTAAAAGTCCATAGAATTTACTTGGAGTTTATACCAAGTTTGAAAACTTATACAAAATATACAAAGTCATGAACTTTGCAGAATGATCTTGACTTTAGCTTATATGCTATGCTGTCTATCTACTATGTGGCTGCAACTTCAGAAGATAACTGGAGTCCAAGAGAAATGAGTAATAATATAATGTATTTACCAGTTCTTAAATAATAAAAAGAGAACTCAGGTATCTGATAGTACAGCCCCAAGCAGAAATTTCAGTGGTAAAACAATAAAAGGAGTTAGCTAAGAGATATTAGGATAACTAGTGGAGTTTGTGGGATTTTGTGAACTTTTAAAACCTCTAGAAAGTTCTAAGTGTGTATTGACTAACTAAGTACAAATAGCACTTACCTCTAGGAAGTCCTAAAAGAGAACTTCTGGAGATGGTAACTATTCTAAATACTACTAAAGTGTATTCCAATCTGGTGAAACAACACTGATGTAACTAAGAAATGATAATGACTAGATAGTTAGAAACCTTTATAGAAGTATCTGGAGCAACTGCTAGAAAAGTGAAGGGGCTCTCAACAGCAATAATTAAGATGGGGTAATATTGGAATATTAGACAACATCTTACAAAGAATAACTGTAGGGTACAGTTGTGTTGACTTGGGGAGTACCACAAGATTCAGCAGGATTAGAGGTATGCTAACTGCAAGGAATGAGAACACTGCAGAATTCAGCAGGATTGGAGGTGAAAGTTTAGGTGCTTACAAGAGCAGATCTCCTAATATATATTTCTCTTTCTAGATTGCTACACCTCAAAGTAACAGTGATTGGGCAAAACTTGATAGCCAAGAATTCAGCTATTTGAATGAACCATGGAGCTTTAGGATTAAGTTAGTGGAACTCTACTAATTTGTCTAGCACAAACACTTTAAAGGTATTCTCTCAAGAGTTCTCCTCTAAACTAAAGCTCTTTCACTTGATTAAGTATTGGTACCTCCATTAGTGTCAGTAGCTGTCCAGAATCTTCTTGACCTCCTACTCTTCTTATCTATTTATGAGAATGAAGTCAGGTAAAGGATCTAGATATCTACTGGAGATCAGATCTTCAGATATAATAGTCAACTTGATGATATTGAACACTGGATACAGTTTTCTCATTACAGATGGAATTTTCAAATGATAGACCATTGGTCCCACTTGCTTCTTCACTACATAGGGTCTAAAGTACCAATAAGATAATTTAACAGAAGGTCACATAACCCAAATGTCTATAAAGTTGAGATGTACTTTGTTACTAGGCTTAAAGATCAGGGTAGGAGTCTGTTATTGGTTGTAGTACAGCTTTATGTTCTCTTGAAACTTGTAGATGGCTAACTTTACTTCTTCTAGTATAGACTTTATCTATACTGCAAATTTCATGATACTCTCCACTATCAACTCTTACTAGTAAGGCTTAAAACCCATATAGAGGAGACAACTTGTATCTAAAATAAACAGGTATTTTTAAGTAGAAGTATGGACATATTACAACTTAAATCTCAAAATGTTAAGATAAAAGAAGAAATATATATTAGGTTAACACAAGAGAACCCAATGGAGTTTCTATTACAAACTAGTCAATCTTATATACTACAGACCATGGTCTGTGCACACACTACAACTAACCTACCTTAAAGTTTATGTGTTTTCCATAAGACCAACATATGGTTACTATGCTATATGACATTATTTGTTCTAGAATCTTTTACAATTTTCTATGTCATGCAACCATGTGACCTGTAGCTTGTGTTACCTTTGTTACAATACATAACAATTGTGACATTACACTAACCCATAACCCTAAGTCCCAAATAAGAAAATAAATGAAAATAGAAAAAAAATAAAGTCTACCATCTTCAATTCTGATAGGTCATGATTGTTCTGCTGAAACTCTGCTATAGACAGGAGACTATACCAGTCACTCTGTTCTTTATTTATAAACAATCAGATATATTAGTCTAGTTCTAGTTGATCTACTTTATTTGTTTATCCAACTATGAATGCCAAGTTATAAAAGAAGCAATCTTAATATCTAACAAATAGTATAACTTCTTGTAGAGTAAACAATAAACTGCAATCCTCTATCTGAGACTACATAGATTGAAAAAATATGCAATTTCCAGACATTATGCAAGAAAAGTCTGCTTGCACCTCTTATAGTAACAGTTGTATACATTAGAATGAAATAGGTCCTCTTAGACACTGAATCAACCACTGTCATGACTGTATCAAAGCCCACAAGCTCTGGGAGTTTGACAACAAAGTCTATACTAATGGTTTTCTATCTCATATCTAGTACTGGAAGAGAACACAACTCACTAAGAGGTAGGTGTTAAGTCAGTTTAATATACAAGTAGAGATTGTAAGTGCTGATAAATTAACTTACATACCTTGACATTTGGATCCACCAATAATTTTAAGAGACCAGTTTTAGGATTTTCTGTCTGCTTAAATGTCTAACTACCTTCAAATCATAGTACAACACAACTACTGTTACAACTCAAAGATTTTAAAATGAGTTAAAGAAAAGAACCTTGTATTAAGGTTAACACAAGAGAACTCAATAGAGAATTCTATACAGAATTGTCTACCTTATATATTCAGACTAATGGTCTATACTACTACTATAGTTAGCTTACACTAAATGACTATATGTTTACCTTAAGATCAACATGTATTATATATGTTGTATGATGGTATTCCTTCTACTGTCTTCTATTATATCATGTGACTGGTGTGTGCCACTGTGCCTTGTCATGTAACTGTTTGTGACAGTAATATATAATGTTATACTAAACCCTAGCTCTTGTTTCTTCAAAATAGAAAATAAATTGAAATAAAAATGAAAATGAAAAATAAAATAAAATCAAGTCCACTATCCATAATTCTGGCATTACCTCCCCCCTTCAAGGTTTCTTCTCCAGAGAAACTAACTTTCATTTCTGCCAGTTCCTATCTAACTTTTTCAAATATTTATCTTTCCATTATCCTATCCATACAACATTTTTGTTGTATATTTTTCTAGTAACTCTCCTCTTCTAAAATCTCTTTTCTCTGTCATATTTAGCTTCTCTTGTTTTCTTACTTCTGCATTTACCCTCTCTTCAAACTCTGCTACTATTTCTTTTGTATTTTCCAGGTCTTCCTCTCTTTTCCAACTATTATATTTTGCCATAAACCCCTTCCATTATACCAAGTAATTCACTACCTCTCTCATTTTTCTTTTATTTAATATTTTTTCTACTTCCCACTCTTCAACTTCTTCTACTTTTACTGGTTTTACCTCCTCTACTTTCTGTCCTCCTATTTGTTCCTTATATCATACTATTTGACTGACATTCACTATTGGGTGGATTCTCATCAAAGTTGGCAATTGTACTCTAACTTCATTAGTAGAAAATACTTCATCAATAGTATATGAACTTATATATCAGTCTACTAATTTCTTTGCTGGCCCCTCCTTAAACACTAAATCTTTTGTACTCAACATCACCTTATTCCCCACTTTCCATATCTTTATTTGCTTGTCACTTCATTTCTTTCTGTACTTTCTTTAATGTTGCTACTGCTTCTTTCTATATCTTTTTTGTTGTGGCAACCACTAGTTACGAAAACCAATAGAGACACAGGCAATAAATCTCAAAGGCAGATATCATTGTGGGGATCACAAGAGAACTTGACAAGGAGTTCCCACTATATTGCTACCCTATTTATATAATTTACACATGGTCCATGCTACTTAATATTTACCCTACCCTAAAGTCTATGCATTGTCCATGAGTGTACCATGTATATACCATAAGATAGACATGCTGTTAACATGCTCCTTGACATCATCCTTCTAGTCCACTCTTGCTCAATCTAGACCTATGACCTCACATCATGTGATATGTCATGTGACTGCAGTCACATGCCTCTTCATCATCAATAGAAAGAACAAGAAAAAGAAAATCAAAAGAAAAGAAATATTAAATCAAGAAAAATAGATAAAAAGAAAAAGAAAAATATCACTGTTCAACTACATTATAACATTTTTCATCCTTTCTGCAAATTCTGTTACTTTTTCTATCTTTTCTTTCCTCCTGATATCTATACCCATTCTCAACTCTCTCCTATAGTTTGCTATAAATGGAGACACTTTAGTTGTCAAATATGTCTTGTTATTAATTGCAAACTTGGCTAACACTAGCTATTTTGGCCAATCTTTTTGCTTATAGTCCACAAAGAATCTAAGATACTATTCTAACTTGTTAGGTATAGTTCACACTAGAGGTAAAAGTCCACAAGATTAGCTTGGAGATATGTAGACTTGTTTGAATGACCTTGGCTTAAGCTTATATATGATATTGTTTGTTTACTATATAGCTGCAACTTTAGATAGAAAGAAGAAGTCTGAGATGGAAGTGAGTGCTAATTAATGTATTGCTATTGAACATCAGAGATTGAGTTCAATAAGATTTATCTTTGTTGATTATCAGACTAGCAAATTGCAGTGTAACTACTAGTCTTATATACAAGGAAATAGTATAAGAGATGCTTAGGGTTTCAGTGGTATAGCCCTTATTACCCCAAGTGGAGGTTTCAGTATTAAGACACTGATAGAAGTATGACTTTGCTATAGAAGACAAAGTCAAATAGGAGTATTCCTATTATGGAAGATAGAATTTCCAGATTGTTATATCATCACTGTGAGGGCATGTTGTGAAAAAAGATGGCCACCATAGAAGACAGGCTTGTAGATTAGATGTTGATAAGACAATATTACTATGGAGATGTATACTTCAGTTGGGTAGACTTGGTATATAATATAACTCCTGATTCATATATTCTATTTGTCTATCTGTTTGGAGATGGAATGATATCAACAGCTTCATCTCAATACCTAACATGCTATTCAACTCCTTTATCATTTCTGCTGCAAACTATAGTCTTCTATTCAATATTATACTCTCTAGTAATCCATGCAACTTTCACATGTTATCTCTGAACAACCTTTCTACTGATATTTCTTCTATTGTTGCTACAAAATATGTTATCTTGGACAACCTATTGTAAACTACTAGAATTGCATCCTTTCTAGCTACCAACAGTAACTTTGTAATAAAGTCCACTATCAGATATGTCTATGGTTTTTCTGGAACTTCTCTTAACTTCAACTTTCCTATTATGTTACAATTCAGAGGCTTTAGAGTTGGTCAATGAATAGAACCTTGTATTGGGTTAACACAAGAGAACTTGATAGTGAACCCTGTACAGGATTGTCTACCTTATATACTAAAGACTCATGGTCCATGCTAGGTACTTCTAGCCTATCCTAAATAGCCATGTGTTCACCTTAAGGTCAATATGTGTTGTATACATTGTATGACATCATCCTTCTAGATCCTTTTACCCTTTTCCTTTATACCCCATGACTAACCCTAACCCTAAGTTCTAAAAATAGAAAAATAGGAAAATAAATCAAAATGAAAATGAAAATAAAGAAGAAAATGAAAACAATTAAAGTCCACTACTTTCAACTCTGACATGTTAGCATCTCCATTCTATTCTTTATCCTCTGACATATATCACAATTTTCTACATATTTTCCCATGTTCTTTATAACTTCCAGCCACTAATAATTTCTCATCACCAGCTCTGTCATCTTTTACTTTCCTTTATGTCCAGCTACTAGTGTATCATAGTATAACTGGATTATTTCTACTCTCAATACTTTATCCTTGGGTATATACACCTTTCCTTCCTTCAACACCAAGTCTTCTTCTATCTGCCACTCTTCTCCTCTCAATAATTTTATCCCTGCCCTCTTCATCTCTTCTACTACTCTAACTACTTCTTTGTCTTTACCCCTAGCTTTTTTATTTTTTTTCTACTATATTTACTTCTAGTTCCTTTATTACTACTTCAGATAAACTATAAAGCCAATGGTTCTTAATAAATATTTGATTGTCATTGCTCTTTTCTACTTCTACTTTCTAGTCTAGTTATCTACTAAGTCTACCTGCCTTCCCTATTTTTATTTCTGGGACATGTTTCAAGGTAAAGTTGAATCTTCACAAATATAGTGCTCATCTTGCTTGTCTTCTGTTCAACTTTTACACTTTTATAAAATATTCTAAATTCTTGTGGTCTGTCCAAACCTCAAACTTGAATTTTACACCTTTTAATAAATGCCTCTAATTTTCTAATCCTCTTATAACTGCTAACATTTCTTTATTATGAATCTCATAGTTTCTCTCTGTCTCATTTAGAGATTTTGAGAGGAAAGCTACTGGCTTCCACTTTCCATCTTCATACTCTATAGATAATACACTTCCTATAGCATAATCTGACATATCTACTTCTATCCTTATTTTTCAATCTAGGTCTGGTGCTACTGATACTGGTTCTGTTGTAAACTTCTTCTTCAACTCCCTAAACACCTCTTCTTATCTTTCTGTCCATTCCCACTTTTGATCCTTTTTTACCATGTTATGTAGTAGTCAAACTATTACTGTAAAATCTTAAATAAATCAATAATAGTAATTTGCCAATCCTAAAAACTTCTGTATATCTTTAACTCCTTTCAGAGTTTGTCAGTCTATCTCACCTTCTCTTCTTCCATCTTGATTCTCTCCAGTCCTATCACTATCCCTAAGAAACCTACTTCCATAACCTTCCACTTACATTTTTCTAGTTTGACATATAAATCATTTTCTGCCAACCTCTTTACTACCTCCTCCACTATTTCATCATGCTCTTCTTTCATTTCTGTTTCTATAATTACATTGTCTATAAAGCTTGCTACTTTTCCAGTGCTAATAGAATCCTAAAGGATTTCATTTATCATGGTCTAATATATTGCTAGCAAATTTGTAAGTCCAAAGAATATTACTATTGGCTTGAATAACTCTTCTAGTATTGTAAATGCTACCTTCTACTCATCTCCCTCCTTTATCTGTATATTATTATAACCCCATCTCAAGTTTATCTTTGTAAATACTTTTTTCATACTGATATTTTCTACAATGTTTGAAATAAGAGGTAAAGGATAATTGTTTTTTATAGTCCATTCATTTAAATACCTATAGTTCTGTACTATATGCTTCTTCCTATCCTTATTTTCCACAAGAAATACTGGTACCATTTGAGGCAATTTTGAGAGTTTGATATACCCTTTCCTCAATTGTTTAGAAATAAACTTGTGCACCTCTTCTCTCTTCTCTCTTGATAATGCATATACCTTTCTCTTCCTAGGTACAAATCCTTCCTTTGTATCAATGGCATGATTCTATTGTCAGAATTGAAGACAATGGACTTGGTCTCTATTTTACTTTCTTTTATATTTCTTTTATTTTCTCTTATTCTTTATTGTTGAGTAGAAGATGAAGAAGACAAAGTGTGACATGGTCACAGGTCACATGACACGGTCACAGAAGTCACACACTCACATGATGCAAGGAAACAATGTAAAAGATTCTGGGTAGATGATGTCATAACAACATGTAGTACACATGTTGACCTTAAGGTAAACATATGGTCTTTAGGGTAGGCTAGAGAAGTAGTAGCATGGACCATTGTAGTTTAGTATATAAGGTAGATGTTTCTGTATTGAGTTCTGTATTGAGTTCTCTTGTGTTACTCAATACAAGAGTGTATCTTTTGCTTAACACTGAGCTTAAGTCATAATACCTATAGTTTCCTTGTAGGCATTCTTTCACTAGCTTTCTCACCAAAGATGTGGATCTACTTGTGGAATCTTTTAGATACCAGTCTTTTTGTCTTTTCTTCAGACTTCACTGTCTTCTTCTCTTCATTTCAAATCTCCCACTTCTCTACTACTCTTTTTACTTCTATTGCTCTTTCCTTTTTTGGCCTTTTCTTTTCTTTCTATTCTTTCTCCTCTCATTTCTTTCCCTCTTTCCCTTTTTTCTCTTTTTCTTTTTCTTTTTCCTATTCCAATTTTCCCTACTTTAGTCTCTACTACTTCCCACATTTTTCTGGACACCTTGTTATCTTTACTTTTCCTGTTCTCTAATCAATCTCAGAATTGTGGTGAACAAGCCATAACATTCCCAAAATTACATTCCACTTCTGTTCTCCAATCACATCTATCTCTGTCCTCTTCCTATGTCTTTAACAATAAATATTGATCTCCATTGTATGCTCAATCAGTCCCTTCTTATTAAAGATTTCATCTACATTCCTTATATATATTGGTCTTTCTATTTTCTTTAACTTAAACCCCTGTTCCCTAGCAAACTTCAAACTTATTACTAACTCTATAGCTCCACTATCCAGCAATGCTTCCACTATTACTCTTTCTTGTGTATCAATTCTCTCTAGTCCAATCTTCACTGTCACCTCTCTTAGAAGTTCTCCATTATTTATGTTATAGTAGGATGTATTAACCACTACTCTAGAGAGTATTGTGTATCTATTATTATTAAGACTTAATTGAGGAGTATTAAGTCTCACTCCCTATTTAAATTATTTGGTCCTTCTTCTTCTTCAATCATTCTCCTTTCTCTATTATTCCTATTCCCATATTCCAGTCTTTTATCTTCCCCAATTCTGCCTTCTATGCCCCTGTTCCTACAATCTCTTGCCAAATGTCTGAAACCCTTACAATTATAACAATTCCTATTTCTATAATCTGCTTCTATAGCATATGGATCTTGCCAAAGTACAAACCCTGCCCACTGATTTAGGTATACTATTACTACATTTGTCCTCTCTACTCCTTCCATTAGAGCAGGCTCTGTTAGTGCCTGCTGTTGAGGAATCTCCTGTTTTCTTGGCCAAACTTGAGACTATAACAACCATTACCATTGTATTCCTACATTGTTCAACCTTGGAGCCTGTGACCTCTGCCCTCATTATCTCCTCAACCTCTCCTCCTCTCTCTTACTTTCCCTCCAACTCCTATCCAAGGTGATAATTCTCTTATACCATTGTTTAATAGAGCTAGGCTGCCATTCTGACTCTATAAGTCTTTAGCATATTATTCTATATATGCTTCTCTTAAACTCTTCTACTAGAAATCTCCCCCTATATCTGCTATCTCTCACTGCTCTTCTAAACTCTTGCATGAACTTCTCCATTGTTTTTCTTCTTGCTCTAACTTCTTCAACTCTGCTACTTTTACTGTTTCTTTATCTCTTTCTCTAAACTTCTTCTTAATATCTGCCAAGAACTCTCCTGCTGTTTCATATTCCAATTGTTCTCTCTCTAGGTCTTCTAATATATTTTCCTTCCATATATCTACTAACCCTCCTTATATGTATGATAAGATCCACTAAATCTGCTTCTCTACTACTACTCCTCTTATCTTCATTCTGATATACAACTTGTATGCCATACTAAAATCTAAGACCTTTCCTAGGGTTCTATCAAACACTTGTAGCTTAGCCACTTCTGTACTCACTCCTCCACCACCTTCTACTCCCTATGCTACTAATAAGGCTTGGAGTTGTGCCTGCAGTGCTACAAGCTACTTTTGTTATTGTTGAGCTAAAAGCTTATAGTTGATTAAGCTGTGTTAGCTTATAGTGTATAGTAGTGGTAGTAAGGATGGTAGTGATATAGATGGTGAGAAGTTGTGTGATAAGAGAGTAGATCTGGTGTTGGACTCACTTTCTGACTCATATTTACTACTTGACTCAATCTCTGTAGGTACTAGTGGGCCCTCTTCTTGTCCCATCTCTAACTACCTAAACTACTGACTACTATCCTAATCAAATTATAAACAATTTTGTCTTAAGAAAAATGTTCTACACTAGACAGTCCCTAAAGGGTGACTGCTGTTCTCCTGTGTGTACAGACTACAAGTAGGTACTATAGCATAGAGCTTCTACTACAAAAGGTACAAGTATACTACTCAACACTATATACTTAAACAATAAGTACATTTAGATATGAGCCTGTGCTTTGCCCCTACTATCCATGGCAACCTTTTGGTTGTTATAGTATACTTGGACACTAACACTTTTCTTTGCTTTTATCTATTTTTCTTAATTTAATATTTCTTTTCTTTTGATTTCTCTTTTCTTTTTCTTTTTATTATTTAATGATAAAGAGGTACATGACTGCAGTCACATAATATGTCACATAATATGAAGTCATAGGCCTAGACTCTGGGAGAAAGGACTAGAAGGATGATTATGTATATAGTATAGTGTCCTTATAGAAGATATGAGGTTGATATATAGTAGAAACATAGACTACACATAAACATTAGAATAGGCTATTTATCATTAGTATGGATCATGAGAACTTTGTATAAATAGTATAGGAATGCACTAGAAACTCCTTGTTAAGTTCTCTTGTAATCCCTACTTAATATCCTATTAAGAGATTTACTTGTCATGTTACTATTCATCCTTGTTGTTAGGATTGAGAGAAGTAGACTTAGTTTTCCCTATTTCCTTTCTCATTTTATTTTTATTTTTTATTTATTTTTCTATTTTCTATTTTTAGAACATAGGGTTAGGGTTAAACCCATGAACATAAGAAGAAAGACATGGAAGGATAACGTCATACAATGTATGCAACACATGTTGGCCTTGAGGCACACACATGGTTGTTTAGGATAGGCTAGAAGTACTCAGCACAAACCAGGTGTCTCTAGTATATAAGGTAGACAATTTTGTACAGAGTTCTCTATCGAGTTCTCTTGTGTTATCCAATACAAGATTACTTCTTAACTCAACTCTAAGAGCTTTGAGCTATAACACTTGTGATTAGTGGTTGCTACAATACTAGTAGCTGCTACCAACCTCTTTGGGCCTATAATCTAGCCTTATCTTTTTTAACTTTAAGCAGTATTACTCTCAGTTAAGGATGAAAAAAGAGTTAAGTAAAGTAGAGAAGGCCCTGAGTTAGGCAGTTCCAGAAATAGGAAATTAAATTCTAATGTTATAACTCAAAGACTTTAGAGCAAGTCAAAGAGAAGAACCTTGTCAAGATTGAAGGAGGTGAACTTGATTTATTTTCTTTTCTTTTCATTTTTATTTTCCTTTTCAATTTATTTTTCTATTTTCTATTTTTAGAACAACTAGGGTTAGGGTTGATCGGTCACGCTGTCACATCAGTCACAACTTGATGGCATAGTCACAAGACCAATTACAAGACATAGGAGAATTTAGTAGAAGGTTCTAGAATAAGTGATGTCATACAACATAGACAACATATGCTGGCCTCATGGTCTACACATGGTCATTTAGGGTAGGGTGCACAGTAGTGAGCACAGACCATTGGTAGTAGTATATAAGATAGACTACTTTGTAAAGGGATCTCTATCAAGTTCTCTTGTGTTACTCAAATACAAGAGTTGTTCTTATATTCAACCCTAAGGATTAAGTTCATAACAAACCTTATATTAGAGTTAACACAAGAGAACTTGATAGAAAGCTCCATACATAATTGTCTATCTTATATACCTAAAACTAATGGTCTGTGCTCTACTACATTAGCCTACCCTAAATAATCATATATATTATAACTTAAAAATCTTAGAGCTGGTCAATAAGAGAAATCTTATATAGAGTTTACACAAAAGAACTCAATAGAAAACTTTATACAGGATTTTCTACCTTATAGATCCAGACTGATGGTTTGTACTACTACTATGATTAGCCTACTATAAATAACCATATATCTTCCTTAAGATTAACATGTGTTATATATGTTGTATAATGATATTCCTTCTAGAACCTTCTATTTTCTTCTATTGTAACCCTGTGATCATGTGACTGTGACAACATCATGTAGCTTGTGACTTTGTGACAGGTATTGTGACAGGTTTCTGACAGCTGTGACCATAACATTATATTAAACCCTAAATAATAGAGAAATAATTACTGGTGACTGAAAATAATAATATTTGTCAAGAAATATATTATAGGTTGTAATATGTGATAGATAAAAAATTGCCCACAACAACCTTTTGAGCCACTCATACTAAACAAGATGCCTAATAAGCCTTGAAAAAATATTTCTATAGACTTAATTGTTCAAGTCAAAAGTTACAATATTATCTGTATCATTGTTAACAAGCTCATTAAAAGAAGCATACTTCATTCCCATTGATATTCAGTTTTCATCTGAAGATATAGTGCAACTATTAAATAATAGAGTTTATTTTCTATATGAATTGTTACTACAAATTGTCTCAGACAAAGAAATACAACACTTAGCTGAAATCTTCTAAAAGAAGTGCAAACTATTGAGAATAGAATCAACAATGTCAACAGTATATCACCCACAAACAGATAAACAGATAGAATATGTAGACCAGATATTGAAGCAGTATCCTAGGTGTTATGTTGATTATAACCTAAAAAAACTGATCAGACCTTCTACCAAGTATAGAGTTTACATACAACAATCAAGCACATAAAGAAACAAAGGTCCTTGAATATAACAGAAATCCAAGAGCAGGTCCAATATTAGTTAAAAATTTGCTGAACAAGAACTTGAATAATCTTACATATAAAAAGACAAGAAGTTTTAGAACAAGTAAAATAGTTCTTAGTCTTGAAGCAGAAAGAATACAATATCATGTGTCCAGTCTTTTATGCAAACAAGCTAACAACATATTCTGAACCCACTATCAATCAATAAGCAAAAGCTACTTTAATATCACTAGTCCAAATTCAAGATCAGGAAGAATGAAAAGTAGTAAAAAAGGCCTTATTTGATGAAAGGGATTCAATCAAGAAGAGAATATATAGGAGTATAAGGAAAATTTTGAGAATGCAAAATAAGAGCTCCAAGAAAATCTTCAAAAAACTTCAAAAAAGCATATAACTCTTCTCAACAGAGCTCAAACCAAGAGGAGGAGTAATGTTACAAACTTCATTCAGCTTGTATTTCCACAACCAGTAGACCAATTTTTGCAAACTAAGTTGTGCTGTAAAGCTCTAAATAGGGGCTATCTGCACATATGTGAGATGTACAAAAGCAACAACAAACAACCAAGATATCAGACTATCAGTAACTGTAAAATCTTTGTTTATTAATATCTCATGAACAACTAAATGGATTTGCACAATCAAACTTGTGTTGGAAA
>Ga0157364_1003013_pt1 | contig 16139 bp, 9 predicted proteins | sample AttsexASBM2_FD_111476 | JGI IMG/M metagenome (GOLD analysis project Ga0157364, IMG submission 111476) | Fungus gardens microbial communities from leaf cutter ant in Ribeirão Preto, State of São Paulo, Brazil - Atta sexdens ASBM2 | ecosystem: Host-associated > Fungi > Mycelium > Unclassified ...
GATACATACACTGTAAATATATGAAATTTCTTAAATAATGTATGTAAAAATTACCTACATAATTACAGTGGAAATATATAAAATTGTGTGTTCTTACAAAAATTAGGACTTTTACATCTAATCGTGTAAATATACTTTCATATTAAACGAAAATTTATAAAATGTATGCATATTTTTGTAACATTATATAACATAATGGTAATGTGGTATCATACATATCATATTCACATTTTTATATTTGTATACTTCGATAACATGGCTTAAGAAAAATTGTATGTAATTAATTGACGAATTAATATCTAAATATTTTTATAAACTTAATTTCATTAGAATATATTTTTTTTGCAAATTCTTTTAGTTACTACTAAAGAAGAATAATTTTATTTATAAATTGATAGTGATTTTACTTCAAGTATATCTAAATATACACCTTTGCAATAGTGAACTTTGAAATTACCCGGCCACTGTAATTGTTGTAACTTTTACAATGTATGTACGACTATTCGTTACGACAGTCCATTTTTTTCGCGGGGCAGGGAGGCGAGCTGGGCAGGGCTCGCATTTCCCGCCGTTGGGAAGAATGGAAGATCAATAATCGTAATCGCCCTTACCGACTCTCGCGCGCGGCAATGGCAGCCACTCATTCGATCTCCTTCCCGACGCTTCTCCTCCCGACGTTTCTCCCACGACGTGGTGGTGTTTCTACCCTCGTTCGATCGGCTTTAGAGATCTCTCTCTTCGTTCGTTTACCTCTCGCTTGCGCTCGCGGCCGTCCGGATCGCGCGTCTCTCTCGCTTTCGCGTGGCGCGCGCGCGCGCGCACGCGGACGGATGAATATATGTATACACGCATAGCGTTTCTTCCGCCATTGAGGACGCAGCGCTGTAGTCCGTCGTACGCGCCCGCCATTGAGGACGACCGCCATTATAGATTCCGTTGTGTGTGACCGAGTCCATTGGCCGATTGCGACTTCTCACTCGGGAAAACTCCGTCGCGTTTTCGACGTTACACGCTCCGATCGTGCACTTGCCGCAAATTCGAAAAAGGAGAGCGCGGGACACAGATAGATAGAGCTGGGTGGAGCGTGGGAAGGTGGGAAAAGGGATTCTCCGGAGTAGAACAGATAGATCGACGAGAGCGGCACAGCGGGCACCCACGGCTAGAAAGGGCACACGATGAAAACGTACAGCAGGAAAAAGGGCGACAGCCCGAGCAATGTGATCATCCATGTCAACGAGCTGTGCCGGCTCTGCCTGGCGAAGGAAGAGGAGATGGTACCGATCTACGACGATGAGACCGTGCCGATGCCGCTGCGGATACTCTCTTGCGTCAATATCGAGGTGGGTCGAGGTGAGGAGAGGAAAGAAAAAGCTACGCGTGAATTCCACGACGCAAATCACCGTCGCGAAAAACATGTCGTCGTCGTCACCGTCGACGTCGTCACCGTTGTCGGCACGATCGATTCGCATCGGGCGATAATAATCAGCGGCCGGAGGAGCCGTTCATTGAAAAATAGGAATCTAGTTTATCTCTCTGCGCACGGCGTCCTCTCGCATATTATCTCCCCTCTTCGCCGCGTGTGTGGCGTATACATGACACGCACACTTTCACGCGCGGCGCACGGTAACAGTGGTAAGGCTGCAGCTACGTCACATGCATGTGTGCGCGTGCGCGCGCGAATGACGTTGTACGAGCGATCGATGCTGCGCGCGGCCGCGGGTTCGCAAGTACCGGCTTTACCGAGTTATCGACGAACTTATGCGACACGATAGATAGCGGTACGCCTTTTACGCGCGCTACTACCTCATTACAGAGACCTAGAACCGGCGCAGGCACTCCTGTTTACTCTACGGATTTATAGAGATCTGTAATGTTAGTACGCGTCGGACGTGTAGCGTCCCGATGTAATTCGCAGCCGAGCTTCTTTGAGGAATCGCAGCTTTTTTAGACGCACCGTCCTCTTCGAATGGCGATTTCTCTCAATGGCACGTAAACTCCGAAAGATGCTCGAGCTTTCCGCGTTCCAATCCGAAATGTTCGATTATGTTAGAGAAAGGCAAGATAAATTTTATTAGATTTTGATTGTTTGAAGTGGAATCTCATGTAAATTGTATTGATAAAATATGTATTATATTTTTTAAGTATCAGTTTAGCTCCATTTATCTTATTAAGCTTTAATTAAAGTTGATAAACTGAAGACCTTGATATGTTTTTAATAGGTTTTTGAGCAGGATGGTCTGCCTAACATGATATGTCATCCCTGCAAATATCAGTTGGAGAAATCCTATCAATTTAGAAAAAAATGTCAGGCTGCAGATTCCAAGCTCAGAAAGCATATGAAGTTGATACAACAATTGACTGGGCAGGACGAAGAAGGCGAGAACCAGGATAACAGTAGGGATGAGTCTCAAGAATCCACGGGAAAATCCAAGCAAGTTAAGCAGCTGCTAGCTGATCTGGTTTCAACGAAAGGCAACAGTGGTCAGACAGATGGAGATCCTATCAAAGTGACAGAGGAGGAACTTGTTGGTGGCTATATTCTGGGTGTGTTACTGACAAGGAGTTTATTTCATCACATTATAGTAAATGATAGTAAATGATAGTAAATGGACCGATTTCCATTGGCTTTTTAAAATTGAAAATTTTATTAAAGATTGTTTAATCTTCATTTTAGAAACTTGTATTTAAAATTTATTATTCTGGAAGATTAAAATTTATTACTAGGAAATAACATTGAGAAATGTTTATAAATATTTATATATATGTACCGTTATTAATTGATATGCAGGAATGACTTCTGAAAATCCGGAGATGGAGGAAAATATCTCGGAGGATCCGGAGAACATTACGCTGGTACCTGCTGAGGAACGAATGGCGAAGGCACGCTGTACGATAAGGACATCGCGTATCAAACAAGAACAGGAGTCCGACGACGAGACAGAAGAGATGCAGCGAGGAATAGGAAACGAACATAAGAATGTTTACATGATGGAAGTCACCAGCGACAATCCTAATGAGCCTGATTCATTGAAGTTACAGCCCTTGGGTGACACAATCGGTAAAGAATTCTACAAGATACGTTATCTGTAATAAAGGAGAAATGACGATAGTAGAGAATGCGATAGTTATATAAAAAACAAATGTATATTGCAGTTGATGCTAATCCAGAATTGAAGGTGTTTAAATGCGACAAGTGCCCGAAAGCGTTCACCAGGAGAATAATGTTGAAGAGTCATCAGTCAGTACATTCTACACAGAGGGGATTTACGTGTCAGGCATGCGAAAAATGGTTTCCGACAAGATCTGCGTTAGTAAGACACGAGCGTACACATACAGGTTGGTTATTTGTTGTTTTTCATATTAATTATGAATACATGTATATAAAAATTAAATTTGTGGACATTTTTCTCAATATTATTTCTTCCTAGAGATGTTGACTAGCTTATCTAGCTAGCTCGCCGAAATTGTTTCAATTTGCCTATTAAGAAAAAGATCTGCTATTTCACATTTATGATATTAAAAATTTTAATCACAATCGTAAAAAATCTTCTTTTTGAACAGATTGTTTCTTTTCAATACAAATCATATAGTATTCGTTTATGAACAATTCATTGAAAAATGCATAACTATTAAATTTATTATAGGAATAAATATATAATAAATATATAATACAATTAATGTTATTTTTATTTATATTGCAGGTGAAAAACCATTTGGTTGCAATATCTGTCACCGTGCTTTCGCTCAGAAGGAAATCTTGTTCCGGCACTTAATGACACATTCTGGCCAAAAACCGTTTCAGTGCCAACATTGCGATAAGAGCTTCACGCAGCGAGAAGCGCTTAAAGTACACATGCGTCGGCATCAGAAATTGAATCCGAATGATATTCAATTGCATCATTGTCAACTTTGTCCAAAAGCGTTTTGTCACGCATCGGGTCTCAGCAGGCATTTGGTTACGCACACTGGTAGAACGTACAAGTGCGTCGAATGTGAGAAGACATTTACAGATAAGAGTTCACTGCTAAGACACAGTCGTATCCATGCGCCCAAGAAACTCATAGCAAATTGAGCAATATTTGCTCAGTTTGTTGTGATTTTCCTGGGATCCAGTGGGTATGAAAAATTTTTTCAAATTTTTGATCTGTGTCGGAATTAGACCTGCAGTGAATTGTCTATATTAGCGAAAAAAATTTCCAATCTAGATTTTTGAGGGGTTTTTTGTGTTTATTTCATTGAGATGGGCTTAATTGTGTAATCTTATATGTAATTCGTACATTTAATGTTAAGGAACATTTAACGTATATTTATTTTAGTCACTTTTGTATAAATATTAGCAAATTTTATTATTTAAGAAACTTACCCAAACAATCCATTTGTGTGTACACGAAATGAAATCTAAAATATAAAAATTAAAAAATTTAAAACAAAAATATTAAAAACTTTTAATAAAAATTCTGAAAACGCAAGTAAAATACACAAAAAAGTATTGAAACATCTCGATTACTTCATTGCTATTTATACAAAACTGATTAAAATAAACTCAATATTAGTTTTAAGTTCCGAACATTTTTTTATTCAATTGATATTTTTATATGCATAAAGGAATTATCCTTATCATTTTTTAATACTAAGTGCAATTTGAACGAAGCATATGCGACATAATAAAAACGTCAGCTGAATATAGAATAATAATAGAATAATAACATCGATTGCATTAATATAATTTAGCTTTCCCCTTTAGGCAGCAATTATATTCTTATATTATAATTTTTATATGTTATATTCAATATATCATAAATGATTATGTATCATGTATTCTTTCCGATGTAAGTTTATTATTATCTATAATTGATGTATATAGTTCTAAATACAAAGCTATCTTAATGGAATTATTTATGTGCACATAAATGCTATTCTATTGTGATTATTATCCTTATTACCTGGCTTCCTAAAATCTATTGTATGCTATATATAGGGGGAAATATTTTAAAACAAGAGAATTACTTGATATATAAAAGGAGAAAAATATTACAAAATTTTATGTACAATAGGAATAAGTTGCACTGACGAGTCTATTGTGTATGCTTTATTTAAATCTATTTTACTGGATACGCTATGGTACTCTACTGTAAAAGTATCGCTATGTAACACAATGTGCGGCAACAGGTGAAACATAGGAGCTATTTGATTATTCAGATTATTTTATGTGTTATATATTTTATTCGTTATACTGTAGTGACCGTGCAAATGCATATAAAAATGACTCGCTATATTTGCAAACTATATAGCCAGTCTTGTGCGACAGAGCTCATGCCATTTGTCGGGAAAAACATTCACAGAAATGCAATATTAGTCCGTTAAGTGCAAATTATGTGTTGCGTAAATTCTAGGAAGATCGAGGATAATGTTTATCTATGTAATGGTGCGGTAATACACAAAACGACAGAGAATGCTTTTTATTAAAAAATCCGTTTTATTATATTTTTTTTTTCATGATCTGTGCACTATTACATATTGCCGATATCGTTTTCATGCAAATCGCACACATCAATTCTGCCAGAAGGTGATTAAATATTTTTACAAGGGTTTTTTAATTTTTGTCTGCTATTAAAATCCGACAATGTCGGATAATATACCAAAGAATAATGAAAAATTCTACAACAGTTTCGAGCTCCGTCACACGGTCTGTGCTGGACCTCTACCGAGATTAGATTTTCAATTTCGCATCTTTTTATAATATCTGCTGCAATTGTTCTATTTAGTTAAAACAATAGCAAAGGGGGAAATGACTGTACATTCCATAGAACTATTAAATACATTGCATAGTTACGAATATTCGCGTGTACCTATACTATAAAATGATGTGAAATCTAATTTTATTACGAAGCTGTAGACTCTCTAATCTCATAATTTTTAAATACTCTAAGATATTTAAATGATAATTCTATTCTAATTTGATAATGTATTTAATCCGTATTATGTTGTAACTATCTTTCGTAAAACTCATGAACGTGACGCGTTCATGATGTGCAACGTCATTTCCTTCTTTGCTACACATACATCAAGGATACATTGTCAATTTACACTTTTTTTTCCTCCTCAACGATTAATAATTCTAATGAAGATACGTACACGAAAGATCGATCAGTAATTCGATAGTTTCATTAATGAAATAAAATACTTTACGTAAATCAGCGGTATGTGATTTATGCATTCTGATTAAAAAATTAGTTCGTCTATTTTTTCCAATGTAAATTAACTTTAACTTACACTGATAAAAATGAACATTAACTGATCAAGTCGGAGTATCGAACTTTCATGTACGTGTGAAGGACTAATACAGCTAAAAATCTACAAGACCTGCAGTTACATTCCCGAATCTGAAAACACGTATCGATATGCGCTTGTTTATACATTTTTTTAAAGATGAAAATTTTTATCTATTACAAGTTTCTTTTGTTCTTACTTATTTGCAAGTAAATAGCATCAGCATGTAATTTGCTGTTACCAGACTGACAAGAAAACACAGGAAGGTATCATCTCTTTCGATTTTAATCAGCTTTTAATACATCATAATCTAGACTAAAATAAGAAACATTATAAATATTTTTTTATATGTAACAATATGCATTTTTAAGGGATAAAATACTTTGATGAAAATCAACTCTATAAAAGATCAAAAAAATTTTTTGATAAAAGTTGTGTGTGATGATCTAGTGTTTTATAATGGTAAATAAATTTTTAACAATTTTAATAATATTCGCTTTGAAATTTATTTAAAAAAAAAAGCGTTCCATTACATAAAAGTAAGTACAATCATAGAAACGTATAAACATATAAGAAAACGTATTTTATTTTAGTCTGTTCTGGACTACACAAATTAAAACATCAAAATCGTCAAAATTGGAAGGGGACATTTCCCTGTGTTTTCTTGTGAATCATTCAGTTTAAGAAAGAAGTTTTTGAACATCTAAACATGAAAATGCGCTTCATAATGTAGGCTCAGTTCGCTCTTTTCGTAACGCTTTTTTCATAATGCGATGTAATGTATTGGATTGGATGTAATATACTGGATTATAAACGATATTTGTACTATGCCTGTCGTCACATATATAATGCGGTATTCCATGGCAAAAAGAACTAGAAAGAGAATTGCCCATACCTAGTCCTCTCTATTGCTAAGTATTGGCGTAATCGATGGCCTCGATAATGGCGGCACGGAGATTGAAGTATATCGCGGACGAAATTCTTTTCTTTTACTTGAAATACGATTTTTTTCTCCGAGAAAAAGATAGAGAGGGAGATAGAATTAGAGAACGAGAAACAGATTCTATCAAATACCTAAAACCGAAAAACGCCAAAACCAATTTAAAATCCATCCTCTCATCAATCAAAGACCAGCTTTTTTGGTTGCTCCCATGTAAAACCGTCTCGTCCGAAGTGACCATATGTACTGGTTTGTTGATAAATAGGGTTGCGAAGGTTCAGCTCTCTATAAAGAAAATAATATATTTTAATTAATTTATCCTCTTGATTTATTATTAATGAATTATAATCATTGTAATATATCATATAAATAAAATAATATTTATTATAACAGTTTGTGTAATAAAAGTATTAAAATTACAAGAAAAATTAATTATACATACTTGACGATTTTTCCGGGTCGCAAATCGAAATTCTTGTGCACTATGTCTAAGAGCTCGTTTTGTGAACGCGTGGATGTGCCATAATCGAAAACTGTGATAGACAATGGTTCCGCTACTCCAATAGCATAAGAAACCTAACACAAATAATTGCAAATTTTCTATATGATACAAAGTTATGGAATTTCACATTACAAAAGTTATAGACATTGTTTAATTTATTTTAACAAATCTTGATGCTTATAAATTTTTTTTTTACCTGTACAAGACACCGTCTGCAAAGACCAGCTTTCACCAAGGATTTAGCAACCCATCTTGCGGCATATGCAGCTGATCTATCCACTTTCGTAAAATCTTTACCGGAAAATGCACCACCACCATGCGCTCCCCAACCGCCATACGTATCTACGATGATCTTTCGACCAGTAAGACCAGCGTCACTCTGAAATTTGTAATAGGAGTATATATATCAGAAAGAGAGAACACAATTTACAAAACGTAATGCATATTTTTATTTAAGATTGATTAATATTTGTCATGTAATAATTTAAAACATAATCATATACGTTTTATATATAATTGTATATTAATTTTTTTAATTATTAAAATATTGCAAAATATATTGCAAAATATATATTTGAAGGATTATTCTCAGTTTAATTTTTAATATCATTGCATTCAAAAGTAGCAAATATACAAAATGCATCATCGAATAATCATCATTGACTATGCACTTCATTTTTTAATATTTTAATGATACCTGTGGTCCACCAATAATGAAAAGCCCGCAAGGATTCACATGGAAGACTGTTCTTTCATCCAAATATCTCGCTGGAATCACTTCTTTGATGACTTTCTCCATGACCGCCTTACGTAGTTCATCTAGACTAATTTTTTCACTATGTTGCAATGACACGACAACAGTATGGACTCTTATAGGTACGCAGGTTCCGTGATCCATGATGTATTCACAGGTTACCTATCGCATACATATTTATATTTTATGTATAATTTTACACTAATTTTTTAAATTATTAATGTATTGTAAACACATATATTTGATAGATTATTCTCAGTTTAAATTTTAACATCATAGCATTCATGAGTAGCAAATACTTTATAAAATTCATCTTCGAATAATCGTCATTGTCTATAAATCTCATTTTTTAATTGTCTCTAAGCATGAAAAGCTAATCATTAATAATTAGATTGAAAATCTCCTAAAAATTTCTTAAATTCCGGTAAATTTTTTGTTTGTTTATCATATCAGATTTAAACTCTACGCTTTATAAATTAAGATAAATGAAAAATATATACAGATATATAAAAATCAAACCTGTGTTTTTGAATCTGGACGAGCCCACCACAATTCGCCACTTCGTCTTAGCTCGGCGATTTTCTGATTCAATTTATGCGCCAACACGACCGTCAGTGGCATACATTCATCGGTTTCATCAGTTGCATATCCAAACATTAGACCCTGGTGGAAGAATTTGAGTTATTCCAACTAAAATTTATAAGATATAAGCTTCACAAGCAAAATATTGTACATATAATTTTAAATATATAGATTAGTTATTTGAAATTATGTGCTGTCTAAATATAAAAGTAAACATATTTTTGTGCGTGAAGTAAAAAAAAGTTTAAATAAAAATAGAGAAGCTTTTGTGAAGATTAAATTATTGCATAATATTAATAAAATACATGTTGTGCTATAGAACTGTAAAAAAGCAAGTAATAAAGCAATAAAAAATAATAATAAAGAACAATAAAGAATGCCACACACAGAACAGAATATGTAAATATGATAGAAGGGATATTGTCATTAACAATTGCAGTAAAAAAACTACAAAATATTTACATCTCACACCATTAATAATACAACCAACCAATTTAATTACGTAACAAATTCGATTAGGATTATGATCTTAGCCAGATCAATTTTATTTAATTTAAATTATTTAACAATAAATTACATTCTCAATTACAAAATAGAATCATACTGAAGTGATTATTCTATGGAGATATTAGAGATCTACAGTGTAAAACGTATAAATGTTTTCAAATCTACATAAACTTTCATGCACAAATTGTATTCATACTCAATCAATTTCGCACTTCCTATATCCCAGATCCAGCTACAGAATTCACAACAGAATCATTCGTATAGTAATGCATTTAGACTACTGTGATAATGCAGCAATGAAAGACACTCAATATGTCAAATACCACTTCCACCTCTATAGTGAAGAAATAAGAAAAGGCTAGTGGAGTACAAGTGAAGTAAAGAAGAAGTGATGTTACAACTAGTACTGTAAAGAATGTACTTAGTAGCGCAGGAGGCAAACGGTCAAAAAGAAGAAAATAGGAAACAAAGAGAAAAGATAAATTCAACGATGGAAATGCTAATTGACCTGATCTCCTGCTCCCACTTCCTCGTCGCTACGGTTTTCATGAACGCCTGCCGCGATATTTGGTGACTGAGCGTCGAGTGCCAATAGAACATTGCACAGCTTGTAGTCAAAACCTGCAGAAATCAACTACATAAGATAAAAATATTCACTGCTGTTAATGCATCAACATTCTTCTTTTACGAGATTCCGCCATTTTGTATCGGGCTTTTATCATACTGCATTGATCCTGGCTTGATTAAAACTAATACTGATGGCTGAATGTACGAGTTCAGACAAACTTCTCAAAATATCGAATAAATTTCAGTTCTTTGAAATACTAATTCTTCTGTCTGGTATACTTATTTATAGATTAAACAATGAACTTATTATACATAATGAATAATGTTATATGTATGCGTGTATCTGAACATATTACAGGCAGCCTTACTTCCTATAAACATGATAAGTAATATCGGCACTTTGTTGGAATCACATTCCAGTGCTTTGTAATTCATCTTCGAGATATTTCTGTAAAATTAGAAATTTCCTGCACGATTGACGCAGCATTGTGAAGAATTTTTCATAAAAATGTTATAGTATTATCTTACAACAATAGTGCTTATAAATACTTGTACGTGCTTGCATTATCACACACGTAGATGTAACACACGCTTGTGACATACAGAATAGCAAAACAGATTTTGAGGCAATCTTTCCAGGAAGGGGAGAGAAGGGAAAGTAAGAAATAAGAATATTGAATTATTTTTTACTGTTCTGTGGCATGGACTGAGAATGGATTACCTGATCACCTGCACCCACGTCCGTTTCTTGTCTGTCCATATGGACACCATCCGCGATATTCGGTGATTGCTGTTCGATCGCCACCAAAAGGTTCAGTGTACGCCAATCGAATCCTGCCACGATATGCTTACGTTACACAGTCTTTACTCATCTCCTTGCATGATCTTTTTTTTGTCCGAAAGATAATGAGCAGAATACATATTATCCGATCGATTGAGGCATGGAAGATCCAAGTCAAATATGTGTATACACAAAGAATTGTGTATACACAAAGATCTTTATGTTAGTCTTAATATTATATTTCAATATAAAGAAACAAAAATTATAAATAATGTCTACAACTTGAATCTTTTGTGTGATGATTCGATCATGTTGTCGTAAGTTGGCTACTTATTCAGCTATAGAGCATGCATGTATTACATTATGTAACACATGCATGCTCTGTGGCTGAATAGTCAGCTCCTCATAAAATCCGCCTCATACGATTCTCCCTTATCGAATCGTTATGACAACACGATCGAATCATGGCACAAAAAATTCAAGTTGTAGACATTATTTTTTTGTTTCTTTATAATGAAATAATACATCAAGACAAATATAAAGATTCTTTATGTATACATATATTTGATTTGAATCCTCCATGCCCCGATCGATAATCTGTATTCTGCTCATTATCTTTCGGACAAAAAAAAAAGATCATGCAAGGAGATGAGTAAAGACTGGCTATTTATTCGGCCACAGAGAGATGAGAATGATCAAATTTTGACGTAATTTATTCGATAAATTAGTCAGTAATTTTTGGTTGATAAAATGGTAATTTAAAAAAAAATAAAAAAAATAATTTGATGTAGGAGCATTTAGCCTTTAGTTACTAAATGTTTCATTTAACTCATATTTTTCATTTTGATATTACATATTGGTATACAGTATAATATATTGTATATCAATATATATAATATTAACCCTTCGTTGACATATCTGATTGAATCACCCACAAATTATTTTAACTCTGAAACTCAATTTTCTTTTATTTTGTAGAACAAAAATATAATATTTATAAAAAAATTTTGTTTTTTCTGTTCCCAAAATAGCCTACATTCAATATACAAAATAAATACCTTTTATCCAAAACCAACTTACAAACTAATTTTTTTTTTAAAGTATATCTGAACAATTCTGTAAATTTTTAATATTAAATTTTTTAAAAGTTTCAATTTTTCAAAGATTTTATTCGTTTTTTTTTCTATTCATTGAATCCAAGACTTGTTTTTCACAAAAACTGTAATGAAATCTCAATCAAAAGTTATTTGAATGTATTCTACAGACCTTGAAATTGGATCATAATTTTTTTCATATTGATTGGATTTTTTAAATGAGAATGTCAGTTGTTTAAACATTGCTTTGGGTATGAGCTATCCAGTATGTCAAAAAGCAATAAAAAAAAGGTTAATATATAATATTATTTCTTTTAATTATTATATATTGACAATTAATTATATATTGACAACTATTATGTATGACAATTAAAAGACTAGGTACATAGTCTAAACTAAAAAAACTTCAAATAAATTTTTTTATCATGATTCTGAAAAAATGTAACAATACAGTAACTTTAAATTATTTTGTATATATTTTAATCCTTTTATTTGTATTTTTATATTTTTTACTTTACAATTAAATTTATAAAACTTTTATTTATTTGCTTGCTATTTTAGCGGCTAGACTGTTAAAGTTTTTATTAAAGTAAAAGCAAAGACATAATTATACATAAAAAATAAAATAATATTTCTGTAATTGCACTACTGTCGAAATATCTAAATAGAAATATAAAATAATTTTAAGTAATTCAATAAAGCTAGATTTCAAAATGTAAAACAGGTATTATGTAAAAAAATACTGAAATTTTCAATCTATATCGCCTTCTATTTTTTAGTCACGGTATCAAATCTTAAGGAATCATATATTAAAAACGGATTTTAGCACTGATTAGATTTTACGTTTAAATTTAATGAACAGTTCTATTATTATTGTTTTATATTATGCATTGATGTGAAAAACATAAATAAAATTGTGCATATTGTGCTATTTGTGCATAAAATTATAAAAAAACAATAAATTTTATCAAAATTACCATTTAATAAACCAATAAATTACCATTTTATCGTAATTTTACCGTGATTGTTAAATTGAATTTGACGGTAATTTTACATCTCTAGCCACAGAGCATGCATGTGTTACATGAGTATAATGTAAATTGAAATCTTTACACTCCCGAAACTTGTTTCATCTAACATCCAACAAAGTGTCAAAAACAATCAGGAAAAGTGAGAGACGTGCATCACTAAAATTAAGGGCAGATAGAATGCAAATATCGCCTCGATTAAATGTTATACCTTTTGAAGAGTCATCGTAGCCGATGTGTTTTACTGTATCACGAACGATCTTCTGATAATCCACTACAGCCTTTGATGTAATCTCTCCGCATAATAATATCATCCCAGTTTTTGTTACGGTTTCTGTGATAAATAAAAATTTTGATTTTGTTGTACATTATATATTTAATGCAGAATAGTGACTATATTTAAAAGATTGAAAAATTGAATAAAATGTTAAGACAACTACAATATATTTGAAAAAATTTTTTTTCTCTTTCAAAAGTTAATTTTGATTAATTTTAATAATACATATTGCGAATGTAATATAGTTAGAAGTCAAAAGTTTCGACCTAAAACTAGTTCGGGGCCGAACAAACTAATTTATAAATAGATACATATTCAAGTGCTTGAAGAAATCAGCACTGTCTTGGCGAAACTTACCGCATGCTACTTTAGCGTCGGGATCTTGTTTCAGGTGTGCATCCAAAATGGCGTCGCTTATTTGATCACACATTTTATCTGAAAACATAAGATATATAAATCTACTAATTCAGATAAATTATTAAGTAAAAAACAATTAAATTGAGTTGTTCCATCTTCCGATAAATTTCAGCTCTTACTCTCTTATTCTCTTATGTTCTTACTCTTTTGTTTATCCAATAAGTAAATTACCTTATAATTTATCTAAAGATGGAACAAGCGGTCCTTAGAAAATTAGAATCTACATAAGAATTAAAATCTTATTAAAAAATTTTTATTACACGAATGCAATAAACAGAAAAAAGTGAATTCAAATGAGTATTTTCTTTCATTTTTTATTTATTTATTCAAATATTAGATGTATTTACCGGACACACTAATCACAATGACAATAAAAGATGTATTGTTTGATTTGCATGGTTTGGACAAAAATAGATATATAATAGAAGTTTTTATTCTTCGCAACCTTAAAGTGACCCTATCCTTACATCGTTCCGTTCTATTCAAATGTAAAAAAAAAAATTTGTATGCAACATGTGAAGTGTACAGAATATAAGATAAGATTTACATAAAAAATATTATTTAAAGGAATAATGGTTAATTTTTCTTCTGTCTGTATTATAATATAAGACAAACGGTGAATCGCTAATCCAAGATTAGTTCACCTAAATTGCTCACATGACTCGTGAACTTTCTTTCTTTATCTTTGATATAATTAGAGTCATGATGTAGGAAAAAAAATAAGTCACGTTAATAATCTGCAAAGATAATTAGCAGCAACAAAAAAATAATAATTTTTCGAAATAATTAAGTTAAAAATAGTCGATGTAATTAAAAGATATATGACTAAAAATAAAGAAATTACGATTACTTTAAAGTCTTGAAAAACTATAATATTTAAAATCAGTATAAACACATGCAGAAATGCAATTTTATTACAACTATTTTAGATTGGATATTACAAAGAAAGAAGTTTACATAAGCAATTGATAAATGCAACATAAATTATCATAGATATATTTTTTTTTTTGATAAAATTATTTTAGAAGAATTTTAATAAAGCAGATCTATAGAATACTACATTTTTGTTAATTTGACAGAATAAAATGAATTTTTTGGTGTCTTACGAGATTATTTTTTTATCAAATTGAAAGATTTCGTCAACTATCCTTATGGTTAGTTACAGAAGTTATTTTGTTTGATTTTGACCTGTTTTTATACATAAAAATGAGATAGTTGGCCCGAAAATCAGGGTACCAATAATCACCAAGTTCACGTATTAAAGATGTATTTTAATGCTTTCTGTTGATCGTAAGGCTTGCTGATATTTTTATTGTCGGTATTTCAAGGAAGTATTTACAATGTTACATTATGAAACTCATAAATATATGAATTCACTATTGATTAAATCATGTACAGCAACCGAGCCTATGCGTGATTTCAATAAAATGCTTCATTGTGAGGTTAAAAGACACTGTTTGACATCTCGTGATTTTGGAGTATTGGCAACTTGCAGGGGATAAATTGAGCTTCGAATTATAATTCGAGATCGCAGTTTTACGTATACCATCACAAATTATTGTTTCATACAAATTTCAGTTTTTTTTACATGACAAGCACTGGTTCACTGAAGCACGTAATCATTCGAGTAATCGCCATATCTGTTGATTATTAGGTGGGCTGAAAAATATTCTTGTAAATCGAATAATGTATCCAAAATCTAAATAAAAAAATTAGATCCGTAATTGTTATTATCTAGACATTCTACGGACTAGTAATCGTCATAGGCATAGTCGAGTTAATAAATAGATACGCAAGCAAATAAAGAATGTCGATCATTGGTACATCTAGAACAGAGATCGGCTCTATTCGAATAAAAACTAATTTTACAATTCTTTTGAAACAACTGTTAATATTTATTGAAAATTTATAATAATGATAGTTCTGAAAAAAAAATATATAAAAAAATTATACTATAAAAATATATATATTATATTTAAATAAAATTATAAAATATATAATTATATATATATATATATATATATATATATATATATATATATTAATTAATGTGTCTGAATCATTCCATCGCTCGTATATGCGATAGTTAAACACGTATGGTGATTTGTGAGACATACTATGACGATTATTGGGCATGCCGTTATGCGGCATGGCAATAACTCGTACATTTGCGCCTTCTAATTTTTATGAAGGATTTTGTCAACAACGGCAATAGATATAAGAATTTTAGAGTGATGTTTTTATTCGTTTTATATCATCACAAAAAATTGACTTAAAATAACCTAAAATAATAATTACTTTTCAATCTAAAAAATATAAATTTGCAAAGTCAAATGGTTAACATGACGACCAAAGTTTGATTAACGTGACGATTACTGGGCCAATCTTAAAGTTAAAATATAGATATCGCTAAAATCGTA
>Ga0157364_1003014_pt1 | contig 16139 bp, 11 predicted proteins | sample AttsexASBM2_FD_111476 | JGI IMG/M metagenome (GOLD analysis project Ga0157364, IMG submission 111476) | Fungus gardens microbial communities from leaf cutter ant in Ribeirão Preto, State of São Paulo, Brazil - Atta sexdens ASBM2 | ecosystem: Host-associated > Fungi > Mycelium > Unclassified ...
ACTTAGTGTTATGGGATGCTTGAATACTAACAATTTTTCTTTTTCTTTTCTTTTATTTTTCTGATTTTATGTTGATTTTCTTTTTCTTTTATTTTATTTTTCTTTTGGATGATAAAGAGGCACGTGACACTACAGTCACATGACAGGTCACATGATGTAACATCATAGGCCTAGAACATAGTGGAAGGATCTAGAAGATGATATCAGAGCATATATATACAACATAGTGACCTTGAGTAGGAAATGAGGCAGACATGAGGTTGTAGTATAGACATAAGGGCAGGCATAATTATTAGTAGCATGGACCATATGTACTTTGTATATATAGGACTCTAATTTAGCAGAGACTTCTTGTTGAGTTCTCTTGTGATTTTCCCTACTTGATTGCCTACTGAGAGCTTTACTCACTTGTATAGCTATTGGACTTTGTGTCTAGTGGTTGCTACAACACTTAGTAGATATAGCATATTTTCTAGATGTGTTAGTTAGTTTTTTGTGTAGTAGCTTTATGCTACTAGTCTACTTGTAATTAGTTCATACAGTGGAATAGTAAAAACTCTTATAGTATTATCTAGAATAGGTATTCTCTCCTTAGGGATATTTGTTTACAAATTCAATTAGAGCAGTAGTCAGTAAGCAAGGTAGTCAGTAGATAGTATGAGGTGAGACAAGAAGAAAATCTACTAGTACCTATAGAAATAGCATTAAGTTTAGGATATGATTTTGAGAGCAAAGCCAGTACTAACATCTCTTCTTTACCATTATATACCTCTTCTTCTCTTACACCACCACTACCATCATTATTACTATCTCTAATTGATTCACTACCTATTTATAACAATATGAGTCAACCTAACCCAATACAAGTGGAACAGTTAATCTAGTAGTACTAAAAGTAAATCACTAACATGTAAGTGCAACTCCAGACTCTGGCAGAGTGGTGAGAGTGGTAGTAGGAGCTCCTAGACCCAACACTAGATTAAATGTAGAAGTTGCTAAGTCACAAACATTCAATGGGGAGGCAAGTAAGGTTTCAGGGTTTTTAATGGTATACAAGCTTTATATTAGAATAAGAATAAGGAATGTGGCAGTAGAAGAGTAGATTTAATGGATTTTATTCTGTGTGTAGGGAGAGTCAGCAGACATTTGAAAGAAAAATATAATAAAAGATTTAGAAAGAGAACTTTTGAATTATGAAACAGTAGAGAAGTTTTTGGCAGATTGGAAGGAAGCATTCAGTGGAAAATATAATGAAACATTGAAAGTTAAAGAAGATAAAGCAGAGGAGTAAAACAATGGAGAAGTTTGTACAAGAGTTCAGAAGGACAGCAAGGGAAAGTGAATATAAAGAGAGGTTATTGATTAAAGAATTCAAAAGAGAAATGAACAGGACAATTAGAAGGCAGAAAGACCTCTCAGAAGCATAGAACAATAGTATGAAAGAGTAATGAATTTAGATAAGTATTAGAGAGAGAGCAGACAAGAGAAGAGGTTGAGGAGTAAGAGAGAAATGGGGCTTTCAGCATCAAGATAAAATACAAAAACACAATGGTAACAGATGCTACAGCCTCAAATCTGGCTGAGAAGGTAGGATATTTCTTAACAGTGGGTGCTAGCAAGGTCTACTCCAATAGAGAGAGTTGAAAGAATGAATGCAGTCATGGTGAGCCCAAATTGATAAACAGAGCTTGTACCTAAGTGTGTCTTATATGTTATGAATGTAGATTGAGAGAGAAATTGTTATAGTTGTAGGGATTTTGGTCATATTGCTAGATATTATAGGAAAAGGAAAATTGTGAGATGAGGAAGAAGACTTGAATATAGGGACAATGTGAACAATATAGCTAATTTAAATGGAGAAGAGAGTCTAGTAGTCCTTGACTAAACTCTAGTAATAATATGTTTGCAATACTCAGTAGAATAATGAATAATATATCCTACTATGACATGAACAATGGGAATATACTAAAAGAAGTAACAGTAAATAAGTTAGAGAGAATTGATGTGTATGAAGAGGTAATAGTAGAGACATTGTTGAATAGTGGAGTGATATTATTAATTATGAGTTTGGAGTTTGCAAGAAAGTAGGAGTTTAAGTTGAAAAAAATAAAAAGATTAATATATGTGAGAAATGTTAATAGTTTCTTCAACAAGAAATGATATATTGAGTATATAGTAGAAGTCAACATTTATTGCCAAGGACATAGAGAGAGGACAGAGATTGATGTGATTAGTAGTCAAAAATAGAGTGTAATTTTAGAAATGCCATAGTTTGCTTGCTACAATCCTGAGATTGATTGGAGAACAGAAAAAGTGAAAATAACAAGATGTCCAGAGTATTATAAGATGAGTGTGTGGACAGACTTCAGGTAGGATTAGGGTTAGGACAAATATAGGACAGTAGTAATTATTAGTCTACAACAAATGGAGAGCACGTGACATGGAAGTCATGTAACAGAGTCTAGAATGGTTTGGAAGGACTTAGGGTCTAGAAGGATTGAGAGGAGTCTAGAGAAGGAGTTAGGGCTAGGAGTGATGTCAAGGAACATGAGTTCCTCATGGTGTACACATGGTGTGTACATGTACAGTGGAGATTAAGAGTATGACGTCAGAGCACATGTAGGAAGCATGGTGGCCTTAAGAAAAACACATGTGGATGAGTAATAGAACATGAGGATGATGCATGGACATAAGGGCAGGTAATTATTGTTGTAGCATGGACCAGAAGCCTGTAATATATATAAAGAATCAATACAGCAAGAGCTCCTTGTCGAGTTCTCTTATAATCCCCACTACTAGATAGCCTACTGAGAGCTTTGCTGAAGTCAGCATACTACAAGTGCCATTCCAGCGAGTGGTTGCTACAACACAGAGGAGTATAAAAAATAGTAGAAAGCTAAGCAGGAAAAACTGAAGTAGTAAAAATAAAAGGAGAAAGAAAAAAAGAAGGAAGAAGGAAAAAAGGAAAAGAAGGAGCAGAAGAATGAGAAAGAAAGGAAAAAGAAGAAAAACTAAAAAGGAGAAGACAATGATAGTAAAGGAGGTAGCAGAGGAATGGGAAATTTGGGATAAGAAAGAGGAAGCAGTAAAGTCCAAAAAAGAGGCTAAGAAATTAGTTTCTCAGAGGTTTTACAAATGGATCTATGTCTTTGGAAAGAAAACAAGTGAAAGGATGCTAATAAAGAAGTTGTGGGATCATATAATAGAGGTGAAGAAAGGGTTTGTGCCAAAGAAGGAGAAGATATATCTATTGTCAAGAGAAAAAAGAGAAGAGGTACATGAGTTCATTAAAGAACAATTGAGGAAAAAAGTACATTAGACCCTCAAAGTTACCTCAAACAGCATCTGTATTCTTTGTAGGAAAAAAGAATAATAAGAAGAGAATGGTTCAGAACTACAGATCTTTAAACAAATGGACTATTAAGAATAACTATCCTTTACCTTTAATTTCAGATATTGTAGAGAACATTAGTACTAAGAAAGTATTTATGAAGTTGGACTTGAGATGGAGCTATAATAATATATAGATAAAGAAGGGAGATGAGTGGAAGGTAGCATTCATGACTCTGGAAGAGTCATTTGAACCAACTGTGATGTTTCTTGGACTCACAAACTCTCCAGCAACATTTTAAATGATAATAAACAAGATCCTCTGGGACTTGATTAACACTGGGAAGGTAGCAAGTTTCATTGACAATATAATTGTGGAAACAGAGGAAGAAGAGGGATATGATAAAGTAGTAGAAGAAGTAGTAAAATGATTAGTAGAGAATAACTTATATGTGAGACCAGAGAAGTGGAAGTGAAATATAAAGAAAGCAGGATTTTTAAAAGTAGTAATAAGGCTAGAAGAAATTAAGATAGAAGAAGAAAAAATGAAGGAAGTATTGAACTGGCCAACTCCAAAAGGATTTAAAGACATACAGAAGATCTTGGAGCTAGCCAACTACTATCAGCAGTTTATTGAGAAATTTGCAACAATAACCAGTATTAGATATGCAAAGTTTAGACTCTAGCTTTTTTATTTAATTTCCTTTTTCTTTTTCTTTTTTCTTTTCTTTTCTTTATTCTTGGATCTAGGGTTAGGGTTAAAAGTGATGTTATAGTCATACAGTCACATAGTCACATAGTCACATAGAATATAGTAGAAGATTTGAGAATAATAATGTTATACAACATGTACAACACATGTTGACCTCATGGCTGATACATGGTTTTTAGGGCAGACTAGAAATAGCCAAGCACAGACCATTGATAGTTAGTGTATATAGATAGATACATTATACTAAGAACTCTATTGAGTTCTTTTGTGTTAACCCTAATATAAGGATTCTTTTTATTGACTAGCTCTAAGATTTTTGAGTTGTAACAACCAGACCATTATATGATTTGGTGAAAAAACATCAGAAGTGAGATTGGATAGAAAGACAAGAAAAGTCATTTAAGAAGTTAAAGGAGAGGTTTACAAAATAACTAGTATTAGCAGCACTAGACTTAGACAAAAAAATAAGAATAGAAGTTAATGCATTAGATTATACAATGGGAGAGATGTTATCTATAAAGTGTGAAGATAGACAATGGAGATCTGTAGTATATCTCTCAAAATCTCTCAATGAGATAGAGAGGAATTATGAGATTCATAACAAGGAAATGTTGGTGGTAATAAGAGTATTGGAAGACTAAAGACATTTGCTAAAAGATACCAAATTCAAGTTTGAGATCTGGATGGATCACAAGAATTTAGAATACTTTATGAAAGTACAGAAGTTGAACAAAAGACAAGCTTGTTGGGCACTCTATCTGTCAAGATTTGACTTTACTTTAAAGTATATACCAGGAACAAAAATGGAAAAGGCAGATGAACTTAGAAGGAAACCAGACTAGAAAGTAGGTGTAGAAAAGAACAATGAGAATCAGACTTTAAATAAAGAACAATGGATTTGTAGCTTAGCTGAAGTAGTAATAGAAGGACCTGAAATATAAATATTAGAAAAATAAAAATAGCTAGAGAAAAAGATGAAGAAGTAGTCAAAGTAGTAGAAGAGATGAAGAAAGTGAGAGTTAAATTATTACAAGAAGACAAATAGCAGGTGGAAGAATATTTGATGTTGAAAGAGAGAAAGCTGTATATATTAAAGTATCAGAATTAAAGACAGCAGACTTTAATTCTTTTCTTTTCTTCTTTCATGACCATTTTCATTTCCTTTATTTTCTATTTTTGGGCTAACATTAGCATTAGCATGATACTACAACTGTCACACAATCACATAACATAGAGAAGGTCATAAAAGGTTCTGGAACAAATGATGTCATACAGCATGGCAACAACATGTTAGTCTTGAAGAAAGTATAGGTACTTTAGGATAGAGTAGTTGTAGTGTATGCACAGATCACCATTTGTAGTACATAAGGTAGACAGTTCTGTACTAAGAGCTCCATCAACATAATAACCCAATCTAAGGTTCTATTCTCATTTCAACTCTAAGGGATCTGAATTGTAATATAAAGAATGAGGAGTTGAGGGTGGAAATAATCCAGTTGCATCATGATATACTAGTAGTTGGATATGGAGAAAGATAGAAGATAACAGAGTTGGTTACAAGATATCACTAGTAGCTAGGAGTAATGAGTGATATAGGAAAATATGTGGATAGTTGTGACTTGTATCAAAGAATGAAGAATCAAACAGAGGGATCAGTGGAAAAGTTGAAGTTGAGTAAAATATCAGGGGCACTCTGGATATATCTGATAGTAAACCTTATTATGAAGTTACTGTTAGTAGCTGGGAAGAATGTAATCTTAAAAGTCTATGATAGGTTGTCAAAGATAACCTATTTTGTGGCAATAATGGAAGAAACATCAGCAGAAGGGTTAGCATGATTGTTTAGAAATAACATATGGAAGTTGTATGAGCTATCAGAAAGTGTGAGATTAGACAGAGAGCCACAGTTTGTAGTAGAATTAACAAGAAAGCTGAACAAAATGTTGGGGATTGAAACTAAGTTGTCAACATCCTTTTACCCACACACAGACAGTTAGACAGAGAGAATGAACCAAGAATTAAAACAGTATTTTACAGTTTTTCATTGATCATAGGCAAATAGATTAGCTAGAATGGTTAGTAACAGTAGAGTTTGTAGTAAACAATAAGATACATTCAGCAACAAAAGTGTCTTCATTTATAGCAAATTATAGAAGAGAATTACAGATGGGGGTAGATATTAGGAGGAAAGGAAAAGTGGAAAAGGCAGCAGAGTTTGTTGAAAGAATAAAGAAAGTATAGAAAGAAGCAGAGGCAGTATTAAGAAAAGCTCAGAAATAAATGAAGCAGTAGACAGACAGGGAGAAAAAATAAGTGGAAGAATGAAAGGAGGGTGACAAGATGATGTTGAGCACAAAAGATCTAGTGTTCAAGAAACAACCAGTGAAGAAATTAGTAGACTGATATGTTGGTCTATATACCATTGATAAAGTAGTATCTATGAATGTAATCAAGTTACAACTGCCCATATTGATGAGAATTCACCTAGTTGTGAACATTAGTTAGATAGTGTGATATAAAAAGCAAGTGAGAGAATAGAAAGTAGAAGAGGGAAAACCAGTAGAAGTAAAGAGAGAGAAGTAGAAAAATCTTAAATAGAAAAAAAATAAGGGAAGTTATAAAGTACTTAGAGAGATGGAAGGGATTTATAGCAGAACATAATACTTGAGAGAAAGAAGAGAATTTAGAAAATGTAAAAGAAGTGGTAATAGAGTTTAAGAAAAGGATAAATACTGAAGTAAGACAACAAGAGAAGCTAAATATGGTGGAAGAAAGAGACTTTAGGAGAGGAGAGTTACCAGAAAAATATATGGTGAAAATGTTGTATAGCTAGAATGACAGGAAGTTTGAAGGGAAATATTTGAGAAAGTTGGAGAGAAACTGATGAAAATGGAAGTCAGTTTCTCTAGAGAAGAAACCTTGAAGAGGAGTAATATCAGAGTTGAGAACAGTAGACTCTATTTATTTTCATTTTCATTTCTCATTTCCATTTTCTTTTTTATTTTATTCTATTTTTCAGACTTAGGATTAGGGTTTAGCATAATGTTACATGTGACTACCACATATTGTCACACAACATGACATGGTGTCACACATCTGCCACACATCACATAATGCTATCACAAATTATAGTCATATAATAAAGAATATTGTAGAAGATCCTAGAACAATGATGTTATATAATATATGTTACATATGTTGACCTTAAGGCAGATACATGCCCTTTAGGGTAGGCTAGGTTAGTGTAGTGTGAACCATGAGCCCAGTGTATATAAGATAGACAGATTATACTTAGAAACTTCATTGAGTTCTCTTGTATAAACCTTATACAAGGTTTTTCTTTTGACTTATCACTGAGTCTTGAGTTGTAATACTTAACAGTTATTGAGTTGAGTATACAGTAGTCTTGAACCAGTCAGAGTGAGCTATTCTCTTTCTTGATAAAAAAGACAAGTACTACTATAGATAACTTAGAGGAATAGATATAACCAGTTTTGAGATTTTCCAAGAGAAAGACATTGAGCTCTGCCTATTCTATAGGTGAGAGAGGGTATACTTTGGATGACTTTGATTCTGAGCCAGAGATGAAGTTCTATAGTATGGTCCTACTGACAATGTTCCAGAAGAACATCAAATTCTTCCTTTGCAAACATAGATTCAAAATCTTGGATATAGCTGAAAAGCAGAAGTAGGTTTTCATCTGCTGCATTACTCAACTGAAAGATCTCAAAGAGTCTCTAGGAAGTGGTAGCTGCAGTTTGGGTATTAGTAGATGATTTTTCCAAAAGAATATAAGTTAGAAATACTCTGTCTTCTAGTTCTCTACTAAATCTTTCATACTCTATTATTGCATCTGGCTCCTCATCCTCTTCCAAGATTCATGGAAATAGTCTACTTTAACATGCAGCAATTGTGTATTCTTCCACCCTTCTTGTCTTCTATAGGTCTCTACAGCCATTATATCTTAGAAAACAACACATTATCTCTACTTTTCCTTTCTTCTAGTTAACTTATGAATTGTGATCTTTAAGCCAGGGATATTCTAGTATCAAGTTCTATTTGCCTAGACTAGAAACTGCAAGCAATATCCACTCCAAGTGTATTTTATATCACAACATTACATCAACTGCTTCTAAAATTTGACTAGCTTCATTAGTAGTCCCATTAACATTGAATACAGCAATAGACAAAGAGATCTTCTATATATCAATCTAATATATCTAAACAAATTCCTTGTTAATAAAACTTCTAGTTGCATTAGAGTCCAGAAAGACTTAGATAGAGATATCTGTAGTGTTCAGCTCAACTCAGAGATAAATGGATGTTTCTTTCACATCCAGAGAACTAATAGTAGGGAGTTGCTTTTCCTATTTTGGACATTTGATAGGTGAGAAGGAACCTTTGTAAAAATATAGATAAAGAGGTATGTTTGGAAATTTACTAGAAGTTTCATTATATTCTTCTACTAGTAATGATTCACATCCATTATCTGAGTTGTCTGTATTTTCCAGCTCATACTGTTGCAGATTTTTAATGTTCTTGAGTATATTAAGGTTTTCCATTAACTCTTCTTATTACTTAACAGTTAGCTATCTTATGTCAATCTTCACTAGATATTCTCAAATAAGGTGGTTTAGATCTCTACAAATGATAACATCCTGTCTTCAGTATGGGACAAAGTTTTTGAGTAGTATTGATATCTATAGGAATACCTGGGGAGAGAGTTGGTATTAGATAGCATGGATGTGCAGTGGTTATAGAAGAATATAAGTGAAGGTTAGAAATAGCAGGCAAACTCTAAGTTGAAGGAACATAGATGTGTGGAAGTGCTATTGAAGTTATCTAGTAGTTTGACTAAAAGGCCTCATTTGCTTCTCAAGCTTGATTAATGCATCTTACAGCCTCAAACCATACAGTCAGATCAGTGTCTTCAGAGTATCTTATAAAAAGAGTAGTAATTTGGTTCTGAATTGTGGTCTAGAGACTTCTTCTAAACTTGATCACTACAATATGAGTGCCAGAATAGTTAGTATTAGAGATTAGGGTTTGGAACTCATTTAGATAGTTCTTTGCCCTATAATTTCCTTGGTAATATGTGGTCTCTTCTAGTTTGTTGACTACTTCTATTTTAGCTTTAACTCCTTCTAGAAGAGGCCTTCAGATCATTTGGCAGCTCAACCACTCCTAAAGAAGAACAGCATCCAGAGAATCTTATTCTGATCTCTAGTGAATTGGTCTACTAATAACTAGATATAAAAGAAGCAAATTCTCAGGAGGGCTTGATCTTTCTGGCATTTACTAGCAAAGTCCATAGATGTTAAGTTGGTAGACATAGAATAGAGTAGAACTTGCTTTAAGTAGATATCTGTAGTCAGTTACAACAAAAAGTAGTTGTATATCAGGTGTGGTTTACACTAGGAGATGGAAGTCCATAGGGCTGGCTCAGAGATGCATGGAGTGTATACACTCTATGCTTGGGGATGTGAACTTGTCAAACAACCTTGGCTTTAGCTTATATACTGTACTATATATCTACCATATGATTGCAACTTCAGATGAATAGAAGAAGTCCAAAATGAAAGTGAGTGCTGATTGGTGTGTTGCCATTGAACACCAGAGATTAAGTTCAATAAGAGTTTGATCTTCATTGATTATCAGACTAGCAAATTACAGTGTAACTACTAGTCTTATATATGAACAAGAACTATAGAAGATGCTCAGAGTTTCAGTGGAATAGTTTCTATTGCTCTAAGTGGATGTTTCAGTGGTGAGATACTGATAAGAGTAGGACTCTGCTATGGGAGACCAAGTCAGATAGAAGTATTCCTATCATAAAAGATAGAATATCCAATTTGTTACATTACTGCTGCTGGAGTGTGTTGTGAAAAGAGTGGCTATCATAGAAGACAGGCTTGTATCATAAACATTGATAGCACAGTATTACTATGGAAATGTTTTTTCTGGATAAGTAGACTTGACATATATCATTAGATCAAGTATAGAAACTTATCCTTATCTAGGAAATGGATATAGAAATCTATAAGCTTGAGTGAGTACCTGTTAGAATCAAGGACAGCAGACTTTTTTTCTTTCATTTATATTCTCTTATTTAAAGTCATTCCTATTTTTAATTTGACTTTTCTAACTCTTTTCTCTTTTTTTCTCTATCTTTTATTCAGAACTTAGTAAAGGAGGAACAAGGTGATGTCATAGTAATGTGACAAGGTATAACAACTGTCACCATTTGGTCACACATGTCACAATTACAACATCATGTGATATAGTAGAAGAGTAATATTATATATTATAAAGGAGATAATGACTTTATCTACATGAGCTTATAATATTTAGGGTAGGCTAATGTAGGTGTGCACAGACCATGCACCAGAGATATATAAAGTAGACATACCTGGACTAAGAACCTTACTGAGCTCTTTTGTATTAAACAATATTAGTTTTCTCTTTTGACTAAACATTTAGTCTTAAGTTATAATAGTTGTAGATCAAGCTTGGAAGCTTATCCATGAATGTGTGATGTAACTTCAGATGACAACCTTGGCCTTAACTTATATATTGTGCCCATTACTTGTCATACAGTTATAATTTCAGAAAATTAGAGATTAGTAAGATGAGAGTTCTTAGATGATTTTAGTTGAAAGAGTATTAGAGAATTCTTTGTTGATTTCCAGACTGGGAACTACACAGTATCTACTGGGTCTTATATACCAATTCTATAGTTGGAACTGTAGTTAAGACAGTAGTAGTATAGAAAATAACTAAGGAGATATTATAAAGACAGTTTTTAAAATATAGAACAACCAGAAGTCTAGATAATGAGTTATCAGGAGGTGAAACATGAGAGGTTGATCTGTGTGTAAATAATCACAGATGCAGAAGTACACCTAGGTATGTTAGAGTCATATTTTGAAGTCAGGAAATAGATATTTTAGATGTCTTAAAAGCTAGTTTATAATAGAAACTAATAATACACATCCAATATTCTTGTTGAAGAAGAATTTCAGGAGTGATATTATTAAAACCGTATTAGGGTATCCACCCATAGTAGCAAAATTACTTAAAGAATAAAAGACAGCCATCACATCAGTCAGACAAGAATATAAATCTATAGAAGAAAGAAAAAACTATAAAACTAAATCAAAAATCACTTATAGAGGAAAAGGGTTACTCATAGATATTTGGAAAGCCAAACACAACTACAACAAAGATAAAAAGCCTAGATACTTCAATTACAACATTTATAGACATATAACAGAAGACTGTAGAAAATTCAAGAAGAAAAAAAAGACTAAAAAGTGCTACAAATGTAACAAGGTGAAACACCTCACAAAGAACTACAGATTAAAACAGAAGATAAAAAATAGGAGTATTGTCAGAGTCAAAGATAGTAGACTTAACTTTTTCTTTTGTATTTTATTTTTATTTTTATTTTGGACTTAGGATTACAGTTTAACATGATATTATACATAACAGTCACACATCAGTCACAGTCACATATAACATGATCATGTGACACATGGAATATTATAGAAGATTCTAGAACAAGATAATATTATATAGTATATTTTATATATGTTGATCTTAAGAATAATGTATGGTCCTTTAGAGTAGGCTAATAGAAGTGTAGCATGAACCAGTAGTCTAGCATATATAAGATAGACAGTTTTATACTTAGAACTCCATTGAGTTTTCTTGTATTAATCCTAATACAAGGTTGTTTCTCTTAGCTTACTCTAAAGTCTTGAGTTTGTAACAAGTATATAAAAAAAATCAGAGGACAAGAACAAAAAGAATAACAACAAAGAAGTAGGTTTTGTTGAAAATTTGGAATAGATATGATACAATAAATCTTTATACATAATAATCTCTCTGAAAAAATCAATATATTATTCTACAAAGAAAGAATAACAAAGAGATGGAACTTAATATATATATAAATATAAAGATATAAAATAGAAAAGAATTATAGCTCAAAACACTCATAATTCATGGAAGACTTATGCAAATAACTAAGAACAAATAAATTGTCAATAGCATACTATCTTTAAATAAACAGTCAAATAGACAGGATCAACCAGAAGGTTGAAGTATTCTTACAACATTATATTAATTATCAACAAGATAATTGTACAAAATAGTTATTGCCAGTAAAATTCCAGTATAATGACAAAAAATACTCAACTACAGGATATATACCAGTCAAACTTAATTTTGAAAGACACTTATAGAAAGAAGATTTTACAATAAAGACAGAATTACCAAAACTAAAGACTTTTCTTAAAGAGCTACAAAGAAGTTGAGAAACAATAAAATCATCCATGGAAAAGTCAAATGAAGTGATCCCTTGATAGTTGATGCAAGAAGATAATGTATAGCTGGAAGCAAAAAATATCCAGTTAAAATAACTTTCAAAGAAGTTGGACCAAAAATAGTATAGACCTTTCAAACTCATAAAGAAAATTGAATAAGAAGCATTCCAACTAAAATAACTAAAAGGATGGGCAATATTGTCAGACATGGTTTATATTAGAGGGTTAAAGTACATGGGCTTGGCTTAAAGTTTATACCAAGTATAGAAACCTATACAAAGTGCACAGTAATATAGACTTTTTAAAATGACTTTGGCTTCAGCATATGTGCTGTGCTGTCTGTCTGCTATAAGACTGCAACTTCAGAAATAGAGTAAAGTCTAAGAGAAATAAGTTCTGATAGGTAGTATATTACTAAAGAATACTGGGGTTAAAGTTCAACTGAAGCTGTTGTTGGTTATCAAACTAGCAAAATGCAGTGTACCTACTAGTCCTTATATACAAATAATAGAAAAGAAGAACTTAAGGGTTTCAGAGTAAAGTCCTGAGGAGAGATTTCAGTACTACTAAAAAGAACAGATTATAGGATAATACTATCATAAAAGATGTGCTTTTATGAGATGTTGATATTGATAATACTACTACAAAGAATGGAATTTTATCAGATTGAGCTTAACATATAACAAATATACAATATGTTTAATAAAATCTTGCTGATATAATGCAAAGAGCTCTAATTCAAGTAAAAACACATGGATCCAGCACAACTATCTAATATCATTAATAGAAAAAAATATGAAGTACAAAAAGTATAAAATAAGATAGAGACATATAATTTTTAGTATATTAGAAGAGATATGAAAATGAACACAACAAATAGATAACTAAGGTATGTTATGACTCAAAGCCCTTAGAGTTGGGTTAAGAGACAACCTTGTATTAGGATAATACAAGAGAACTTGATAGAGAACTTGGTATAGGACTGTTTACTTTATATACTAAATCCCTATAGTCTATGCTAGCTATTTCTAGCCTATCCTAAATGACCATATGTTAGTCACACAGCTAGCACATAGTATGACATCATCTTTCTGGAACCTTCCTTGTGTCATGTGACTTGTGTGGTTGCTAACCCTAACCCTAGGTGCTAAAAATAGAAAAGGGAAATAAATCAAAGAAGAAAATAGAAAGTAGAAGGAAAAATGGAAAGAAACCAAGTCCACTTCTTATAATTCTAACAAGATATAGTTACCACATGCTCAAGAGACAATTCAAGACTATTAGACAAAGCTTTTTTTAATTTTTTTTAAAGTCAACAATTTATTATACAAGGCATGATGGCAGTCTATGCCTACAGAAAGAATTATTTATGGAGTATCAAACCCTAATCTTTTTATGCAATTATCCAATATAAAGAACTACTAAAGAATTGAATCCATAACCTCAAGTAGGTTTGAAGTAGGTATAATATATATAAATAGGAGGCTCTTCTACTATGCTATCTCTTTTCCTATCAGATAAAGATTTTGAAACAAAATCTATAAAAGAGGGATATAAAACTCTAGATTAACATCTCAAAGCATATTAAACACTTGAGAAACTAACATATCTTATTAATTTGTAACTACTTCCTTTTTCTCTAACCTATATGTTTCTTGCACTATAAAGAACCTTGATCTCATTATGCAACTTAACAGTGAGAAGAAAGATTAGATAAAGAAATACTACAAACTCATCAAAGATATCAAAATTATAAATATTACACTTCTGTGTCTTTAACTGTAGAGTATATATATTTCTCTCTAATGCTTCTTCCCAACTGTCAGAATTTATCAGAGTGGACTTATTTTTTTCTATTATTTATTATATATCTTTTCTCTTATAGTTTAGTTTCCTTATTTTTATTTTAGACTTATCTAAGAAGTATTGTATATATCACATACATTTTATATGTGTCATAGTCACATAGTCATACAACTTGGTAGAATATTATAAAAACTACTAGAAGAACTTAGTCATAGCTTTAGGATAGGCTAGATGTATACAGACTAACTCTTAAAGATATAAAGTAGGCTACTCTGCAGTAGAAACTCTGTATAATATCATAGTAACCAATGTTACAAACCAGTCACATGTCACAGTCATGTGGTTACAATGGAACATGATAGAAGTTTCTAGAATAATGATATTATACAATATACTTAATATATGTTAATATTAAGATTTATATGTGGTCATTTAGGGTAGGCTAAAGTAATAGAGTACAGACTATGAGTAATTAGTATATAAGGTAGACCATCTTGTATAGAGTTCTCTATCAAGTTCTCTTATATTAACCTTAATACAAGGTTTTTTTACTTGACTCACTCTAAGGTCTTATAGTTGTAACAATGGTATACTTGAACTCTTATATTTTATTATAACTAGAACATTGGAGAAGTGGCTGGAAGGATGATGTTAAAGTACATGTTTGTGGCATGTTTATCTCATGGTGTATATATGGTATACTTATGGACAATATATAGACTTTAGAGTAGGGTTATTTATTATTAGCATGGACTATTTAATATCAGTATAAATATAGTAGCAATATATTAGAGACTCTTTATTGAGTTCTCTTGTAATCTCCATGAGACTCTTTTATTTATAAAACTACTTAGTGTACTATTAACTATTTTGGTTAATAGTTGCTGCAATACTTTAATGATTGCCATGATCTGTTCCACAAGTACTACAGGGTTCTGAATCAAGAAAATCTATACATTAAACTCAGATATCTTTGTAAAAAGGTAATATTTATAGGAAGCAAGAATACTTTACTAATATCTCACATCATTTTTTGTGATAATTAAGAGAAAGGTTTTCTGATTCTAATATGACATATGATAGGTACAAAAAATAATTATCAGGAATCATGAAGAATATACCAAGATGTATACAGATTTTCTGATAATTCACTATCTAGGATAATTAGGATAAATAGAGCTGACTACCCACATAACTTACAAGATAACATTGCTGAGATAGATGGGACCCCTTATAATATATAGTGGAAAGGCCAACACTCAGTCATTGTTAATAATAATGGAAAAAGAATAAATGTTCTACCTCCTACAGATGAATCAGCTAAAACAGCCATTACTGGTTACTTAATATATCTTGTAAGAGAAGGGGGAGTAGAGTAAATTCATTTTCTCTTAACATAACATGTAGTAGAATTTCACCCAATTTCTAAAAATCTTAGAGATATTGTTCAATCACTAGCTAACATTCAAAAGAAGTGGCTTGAGTTCTGTCTTGTGAAACTGAAATCACTCAAAGATAAAAATGTTTATAAAATTGTAGATTTCTCTAAGAAACAGAATATGATCAAGAATCACTAGGTATTTAATATCAAGTTTGATAATTTATATCTCAATTTGTTACAAAGAGATTTTCCCAGGTCAAGACTATCAACTTTAACAAATTATTTTCTCCAGTTGTCTACTATAAGACTATATATCTATTCTAGGCTATTACTACTCTTCAAGATTGGAATATCTATAATATTAACATAAAAACTACTTACTTGTACAATAACCTGGATGAGAAAATCTACATGGAGTAGCCTAAAGATTTTAGGCTATCTAGAAAAGAAAAGAAAGTCCATGTTGTAACTTAAGCCTCAGAGTTAAGATAAAAAATAATCTTATATTGGTGTTAATACAAGAGAACTTGATAGAGTTTCTAGTATAAAGTGTTTACCTTACATAAATTAGCTAGTGATCCAT
>Ga0157364_1003015_pt1 | contig 16138 bp, 10 predicted proteins | sample AttsexASBM2_FD_111476 | JGI IMG/M metagenome (GOLD analysis project Ga0157364, IMG submission 111476) | Fungus gardens microbial communities from leaf cutter ant in Ribeirão Preto, State of São Paulo, Brazil - Atta sexdens ASBM2 | ecosystem: Host-associated > Fungi > Mycelium > Unclassified ...
ACACACACATATATATAAAATTTATTTATTGCGATTTCGCAAATGTAGTTTGTATCGCGATACCTCGTGGCATAGAACATTTTTTATTCTCGACTTTTTATATTACTCATCATGCTCGAGTTTCTAAAACATTATTATTTTGATAGTCCAACAAAATTATTTTCAGTAGGGTTGGGTAGTAACTAGTTACGTTAAAAGTTAAAAAAAAAGTTAAAAGTTAATAACTTTTAACTTTAAAAAAACAGCATAGAGAAGATACAAGATCAGATTACTTTTTAATAATAAGTCTTAAGCCATAAGAAATTAATCAATTACAATCGAATACGGGAAGAATATTTGACTGTAATTGGTCAATTTCTTAAGGGTTAAAATACCTATTGTAGATCCGGACTAAAGCTTATGGCATAAGGCATAAACTTAGTTAATTTTAAATGCATTAAATTTTACCTTAACTAAGTTACTTTTAAACGTTAACTTTTTAACTTTCTTTTTAAGTTAAAAAATTTTTTATCTCTTTTAAATATCTTAGAAAAATAATAAGATATAATAAGACTAAATATATTCGTAATCTATTCATATTTTAAGAGCATCTTAAAAGCATCTTAAGAAATTAAGACCATCTTTAAGACCATCCTAATATAATACAGTCCTCTGATTGGTTTATGCCTTATGCCATAAGCCTTAGTCCGGATCTACAATAGGTGTTTTAACCCTTAAGAAATTGACCAATTACAGTCAAATATTCTTCTCGTATTCGATTGTAATTGATTAATTTCTTATGGCTTAAGACTTATTAAAAAGTAATCTGATCTTGTATCTTCTCTATACGCTGTTTTTTAAAGTTACATAACTTATATAGTTATATCGTTATATACTTGTATCACATATGAATAAAAAAATTAAAAATTTAATTTATCTAATAATCTATATTGTATTTGATCTCATTTTAAGAAAAATTAAGACATTATGATCTAAAAAATAACTTTTTCCAAAATTAACTTCTTTTAACTTAAGTTAATTTAATTTTGACGTTACATTAAGTTAATTTTTGATTCCTTCAACTTTTAACTTAACTTTATTAATTTTGTAAAGCCATTAACTTTAACTTTATTCGGTTAAAAAAAAACATTAACTTATCCAACTCTGATTTTTAGATTTGTATCTACTTTTAATTTTCAGATGCTTCAATAAAATCGTTCTTTTCATGTAAAAGATTAAAATGTTCCATAAACATAATCTTTTAAAAATCTATAATAAAAAATTCTTATATTTTTAGATATTTTATGCGCGAAAGAGAATATCTGTGTTGTGAAGCTTTAGGGCTCTAGGCTTTTCCAAGATACCGTTCGTTTAATTCCATTTCTGATAAAGCTATTCTCTTTCACGCGTCGAGTTCCGCCCTCGTGTCCATATTTGCCAAACAATTATTATCAAATCACGTCAAATTTCACGCGGAGGCGCGTATCGCGCCTACAATCGTTTTACTTTTGCGGAGCCACCTTGCGAAGCGCGGCCGCGAGAACAGTGTTGTTTCGCCGCTCTCCGTCAGGGAATTACGTCGTTGGGAAGTGAAATGAACCGAGCACGAGATGCCCGCGAGGGATTCTCTAGCTTGATTCCCCGCTACGTCGCATCGCTACCATCGTCTTTCAATTCCGTTACCCACCGACAGGCAGGAAACATTTTTATTCCAGCGATCGGCCTACGATGCTTCTGCCTCCACGGTCACCGTCTTACCTCTGGGCGAAGGATCGAGGAAAACTGTAGGCTGGCCGTGAGTGATCTGGCTGCAGGTAATTGCGTTGCACCCATCGTGGATGAGCTACGTTTAAAAGCGTTTCGGTTTAATCGCATGGCAAACTTGCCTCCATTTTGCCAGTTTCGTTTACTCTGAGCTATCACCTTGGAATATAACAGACTCCGTAGTTTGCGTATTTCGAAGGAAATAAAGAATCTTATCCATTTTCGTATTGGTTCTGAGTACTTTGTATAACGAAACTTAGCTAAAATAAAAAAGATTATTGTTACACGAAAAGAACAATTTTACTAACGTATTTAAAAATTTAACGTTCATACGACGGAGCAAAAAAATGATTCTTTTCCAAACGCTATCAAGTAAAATTGAAATTTATAGTTTATAGTATTTTTCGTATATCTATTTTATATATTGTATGTATGAGAGATATATTTACATATCAATATCAAAGTTATCTATAACGCTAATAGAAGAGAAAATAATTAATTAAAGATATTCGTTTAATAAGATAAAATAGTCTTGTATAAAAATATTATTATTTTGTTCAGGTGTATTCTACTCAAGGATGAGAGTATTTGAAGTACATGTATTTAAAATACGTATTTAAATATATTTTTGTATTTCGTATTTAAATACTTTATTTGAGAGTATTTTGTATTTTAAATTTGTAAATACTAAATACATTTAAATTATGTAAAAATTTTTTTATGAAAGTTAAAATCGCACTATTGTTGATTCGATCTAAAAATTCATTTCATGCATAATATGTATAATGCATCATTTATCTTCATTTGATGAACAATCTCTAGTATTGTATCTCAACCAGGAATGGGCGTATTTGAAATACAATATGTATTTAAAATTACGTATTTAAATACATTTTTATTTTATTGAGAGTATTTTGTATTTTGTATTTGAATACAATGTTTTTAATATTTTGCCCATCCCTGATTCTACTCAAAACGTAAATAAGTACAAAAACAAAAGATTTGAACGTCAATCCTATGCCGGAGTAAAGAAAGATTTTACAACCAGCCGAAGTCTGAAAAAAGTCAACTACTTGGTTACTCACGTTGTGCGAAACTAGAGCTTGTGTGAAAATTACTTTCTCAAACACTAAACGATTTTAAAATCTCCTTGCGGAATGCAAAATTATTCCCCGCCGGTGCAATCTTACCTTACGATACTTATTTACCAGCAGTCTGGAAGGATGGCGCGCCGAGTGGACTTTAGAAAATCGTTTGCGTCGTCATTCATTGGGCACGCAAATATGATCTCCGCAAGGCATTCAGTCCTATAGCTTGTTAGTCACACGCATATACGCACGAGTTTTAGCGCCGTTTCTTTAAAGCGGTCGTTAAGTGACGGTTAAAAAGATCGCTCGTTCGGTCTACGAGAACCCGAGCTGTGAGAATCAAAAGTCAGTCGACCGAAACTCGAATTTTCCGCCGGCGATTTGCATGGCGACAAAGAAGAAATACAAGGTACGAACTTAAAACGTGGCAACCCTCGAGAATCAACGGGTTAACCCTTTAAAACTGGAGCACTTTGCTGGCCACGGCTTAACTACGGTCTGGCGCAATCTTTCGAACGAGCCAGCCGTGTCGGAATAATCTTCACGACAACGTACATCACGACGTAAATGCGCCTGCTCGACGCTTTAACACTCTTTGTTTTTAAAAAGAAACGAATTTTTACTACGCAATTTTTACTTGTGCAATAAATCACAATTTTTGTTCTATAATTCAATAATCTGACACACTTAATACATTTTACTGATACTGACTCTTAGATAAGTTCGAATAGAGAAAAACGTAAAAGATCTTGATGAAGAAATATATAATGCGTTTAATTAATTTCGACATTCACACTTAAACTCTTTACGCTCTGGTAAGCGGTAATTAATTGACGGATGACTGCGCTCCGGCTGATGTAGCTGTTGAACTCTATCGATGCTGTGAGAACCACAGCTAGAATAGACATTATTAGAATGATGTACAAATTTCATACCGTCGAGCGGGAATAAGAAGCACGGTACGTTTTACCAAGTTTTAATCAACGTAAGCTCATCCGAGAAAGGACAGCGGAAAAACAATCCTGCCGAGCGCTTATAGCCGTGTCTGAATGTTCTTCTTCGGCATGATACATCATCGATCACTACGGCTCGATTTTATAAGCAATTTGCTGCAAAGTAAAAACATCGTGTTTACGCTGCTGTCATCAACCGCGAAGCGATCATTCGCGGAAGTAGGTATATTGGTGTATAAAGTACGTTTAATTGTCGACAACGTATTCAGTGTCAATCATTTTGCGAAATATTATTGCAGAGAGGAAAAAAGTCATTACAGGACTATTAAGATGTTTATATAAACCCTCTTGTTTGCGAACAGCCGGAGGCAATTGATCCATTCGCTCGCGTGTTTAGGTTTGTTCGCCTCTTGACATCCTAATCATCGCGCATATGCAAACAACGTACCTGTCCATATGCAAATCGTCGAACAGAGGAACGTCGTATTTATTTTAACCACGTGTAAGCGGAGCGCCGACTCATTCGATTAGTTGTACTACGTACTGTCATGTTACGCGGAGCAAGATATACGGACCGACGCTCTACTTAAGCGTGATATAAGAGTACCGACAAATGTTTCCAAGTAGTCATTTAGGAAAAAGTAATCATCTTTTTCAGTATCCTGTGATCGATTCGAAAGGTAAATATTTGTTGCGGTTTGTTGAGAAATAAAGCAGCGCTCCATTTAACATATAACACAAATTCCTGCGGTATTCTTATCGTACATTTTTAGTTCCCATGCGGAAAAATTGAATCATGTAATAAGATAGTATAATACATAGATACGAATAGTAACAACGAGAATATCAAAGTACGAAAGAATACGCTCGTGAATAAATACACATATCGTGAGTAGATTCAAGTATTTAAAAAAACATGCAAATTATTGCAAACTAAAAAGTTTGCTATCAGTTGGCGGTCGAATGAATAATTCTAATAAATAAAGCTGATATTACACAACCAATCTGGAAATCAATCTGGAACTCAAAGCAATTTGATAGTGAACGTCTCAAATTGATGAGTCAGATAATTAATGAGGCTTGTTGCAACACTCGATGAACTTTTCGCCCAATAATTCTTCCGGTCATTCATATTCTCGTTACTGATATTTCCCACGGGCAAGAGAGCAGAGAGTGTACAATAAAAGGGCCATCTGTACGTACTAATTATCTTTTACACTCGGGCGAACATTACCGGGAGTTCTTCCGCGGGATCACAAGCGCAGATCTGATTTCCCGAGAACGGGACGGATCTCATTTGCACTGCCCCCTCCCCCCCCCATCGAGGTAAAATGTTTATTTTCTCGCTGGCTCGGTTAAACGCGCGGCATAAAGCCAAGCGCATCGTCGACAATTAGCGGCTGCTCGCTCAGCCGGTGCAGCCAGTGAACCCGAAGCTGTGTGAGAACCCGACATGGAAGTCAGCCGACCTGGACTCAAATTTCCCGGTCACCGCGGTTAGGAGGTGCAGATACCGCGACGTTCGAGCTGACGACATTACGATCAGTGAAGTTGCGGTTAACCCTTTTGAAACCTGTGCGTTGTAACTAACCGCTCGCTTATTACCAGAAAAAAAACATCCTTCCGATCTAACGGTCCATGCAATATTTAACTTAAAATTATGAAACGTAAACAGCCGTATATCGCGCGCATATCGAGTAGCTTCCGAACCTCCAGCCTCATCCGACATTATTTCCAACGTGTTCTCAGATGCTCGGAAGATGGTAAGCGCGATTAAACTAGTGGAACGGTGACTCGTCGTGAGTATAGCGGTTACTAATTATATTTGACGCAAATTGCACGGTTTGTATTTTATATGTATTTTCAATCTTACGAGTACGACGATGTTATTGAATACTCTTGCCCAGGGTATCGCTATCTTAGGATGAGAGAGCATAATATCCTATAGTATTATAACATGTATTCCTCTTTAGATTGTCATATTGTAAGATATTTTTCCATCTAGGAGGATAACTGCGAGAGCATTGTGTTCTCATATTCTTGCTCGAAGAATTGTGATTTGAACTATCGTAGCATCGAAAGACTGCGCTTTCTATTTTATTTATGAGAGAATGATATATTCGGTATATAAGAAATAGACTATATATATTTCATATAAATTTTCTACTTATATCTTTCTAGGAAAGAGAAAAAAGACGATTAGTTAGACTTTAGTTTACGTGGTATACGATAAAAAAAAAGACAAAATGGAAGATGAAATTGAATTGCGACGCGCTGATGAAGCATGCAATTCCGCTGCACTCGCGTTAATTACAAACCGGAGTAATAAACTATGCGAAGGATAGTCGCGATTATGGTCATCCTTGGGATACGCGCGTATTTAGGGACGGCATTTTTGAACTTGCCATTTATATTAATACACATGTAATCCGTAATGCGGCAGCATGCGGATATCGCGTGCGTTAGGCTTGTTATGATGTAAACGTCAACGTATACAAAGCCTGGAAGCCGATAACAAGTAGCGGCATTACCTGTTTATCCAGATCGCAGAGGAGAAGATATAATACTTATAGCTTGCGTTAATATTTCCTCGGCGAAAGACCGTGGACGATCAGAGCCATATAATTAAATGAATTCTTGAAGCACCCGATAATGTTAACTTGTCATTATCTTATCAGTCACATTATTTATTAGACCCGTTGGTCTATCGAATCAAAACTCATCGTAATAATTATTTGTCGCGGGAGGATATATAATTATAGCGGTTTCCAGACAAGACGTAGGCGTACTTTATTGGTACGCACACAGTATTTTTCTAACCACATTTAACGGAATATTTAATGTTTTATGGAAAACGATAATAAAAATTAACGATATTGGTAACTGATTTGAAAATGAATTATTTTAATGCGTTTTATTTAATATCATTGCTAATATTTAAATAGTAAAATTTGCTGCTTTGTATCTTTGCCATATTTTCTAATAGCGACTGTTGCAACGCCGATAAAAAAGTAATATAATAACAATAATGTACATTGATATATAGTAATGCGGTAGAAATAACCTCATTTATATTAATATGTATATATCTATATTATCTTATGAATATCTTTTAATGTTATCATCACTTCTGCATTTAATGTTATTATTGCTCCATGAATAAATTTGTTTAACTTGTTACTTACAAAATTTACGACGTTTGATAATTTCCGCGTCGTATAATGTAATTGGCATTATATAATGTATTTTTATATTTTTACTATTACTTTATCATATATTCTAAATTTATTCTGTTTCGAATTCAATCTGTTTTAAATCGACAACTTCTTGTACCATCTTATATTAAATGCTCAAATGCAATTGTTCGTTTAACCGAAAGTATCTATATATATAAGCTTTAATTTTTCTCTCTTACACTTCATTTTCTTATTACGACGCAATTACGCATGCAAAACTGTTCTTTGGCCAGTCTCCCTTTCCATCCCTTTACTTATAGCGGCCCAATCGTCTTCGTGCTCATTAAGCAGCTTCTTGCACGCATGAATCGCGACGTGTATACATTGATACCCGCGTGCACACCCACGTGTTACTTCACGTGCTACGTTCACGCATACGCACGCATGTTGGATCATTCGCCTCGCGATTGTACAGCGAATTTGCATCTAACTGCAATTAAGAACAATCTCAGAACGAGGCAAGGAAATGGCGAGGCAAAAGGCCACCCGGAGAAATGAGGAGCGGCAAAAGAAGCCACAAGGAAGAATCGAGGTGCTATATTCGGTACACGTGGGGCAATTCTATTTCTTGTTTTACGATTTTTTTATACAACGTTGTACATGCGGCGAGTGCGGGACGTCCGGATGGTAAATCTGTTTAATCACTGGTTGCGCTCGAATAATAATGCACTCATGGTATATATAAGCCATTCGTTTCGAAGGAACAGTCGAATATAAATTTTAAAGGTCTTATCATACATGCATATATACATATGCATAGATATATGCAAATAAAATAAGATTATCATACTATTTTTTAATAAAGCCGTATCTTGTTTGAATACACTATCGTTCAAAAGTTTCAGCACTCTCTCCGTTTATGGAAATATAGAAAGACTAAAATATGAATGCAACGCGTATGCATGTTTTTTAAATTTATTTTTCTTTTTTTTATATCTTTATTAAAACTGGGAAAAAGAACTTATTTTTTCTCAGAGTTTTTTATTTCTTCAATCTTTCTTTGGATTTTGATAACAGAAGCCAAACTCTTGTCATTCTATCGATAAGTGATCTTATCAAAGACTTGTATTTAATTTGATGCCTATAAATTTATATAGAATATTACTCCTTTTCTCTTACTATTAATTGATATTCAAATGTTTATCGGTGTTTAAAAACCGATATTTCTTTCAACGTACACATTTCTCTATTTCAAGAATTTACTTATAATTTCCGTGCATAAATTTTTCGACAATTCGCGACTCTATAATTTAATGCTTCTGATCGAAAATAAGAAGAAAGAGTATATCGTAATTCCATATTTTATATATGAAATTGTTAACAAAAATATTAAGGCATGCTGAAACTTTTGAGCAGTAATGTATATTATCAGAATCTGCTGTGTGCAACATATTACGCACAAGAAAAAGAGTCATGAAGAGATTAATAATTATAATTAAGATTCTTTCGCGCTCAACTAGCAGGGTACTATTACAAGATCTAAAATCGCCAATTTTCATTTAAATTATAGTTATCTCTACTGATTAAATAATTAATCGTAACAAGCAATAGGCGCTACCTATAAATAGCTTAAATTATGGGCACCGCGCACTAGTGATTAGAATCTATAAATCACAGCTGATAAATATACATCGCTTATAATTTATCGTTAATAGACTCACAGGCGTGTATAATTTCTACACACGCTCTATGAACGGAAGTCTCGTGTACCTGAAAATTTTTCCAACTCTGCACGACAAATTGTCGCAGTGCACTATATAAATGAACACGATCGTTCAATGAACGATGTATGTATTTGTGAAATAGAGAGAAGCAAACGGGATAGAGTGAGAGAAGAGATAGCGAGAGATCAAAGGGAAGAGAATTATCCACGAGCTCCGAGTTACCGTTGCGCCTAAGCCAATACAAGAGTCTGCAGTAACGCCATTCGCAATAACAATCGTTATTTTCAGCCTTGGAAATCAGAAGAGGAAAACGGAATAAAGTCGCGGCTGGATGTTCGGGTCCAGTAAACTCGGGCGTAATCGTCCTGTCGGCATAAATTTAATCTTCACTCGTAAATAACGCGAAAATAACGCGAACGAACGAAAAATGAAATAAAAATAGAGGAAGGAGGCACGCATGAATGGATAGGATGTTCCCGCGCAGTCAATTAAAACGCATGGTCAAGAAGCCTGACGACGCGGTGCGAGAAACGAAGCTGCACTTGCTTGCGCTTAGGAAGGCCAATCAGAATGATCTTTACGTTAGAACTAACAGTAACTGAACGCTTCTTTATGTCTATTAGAAATAGCATCGCATTTTTTAGTGCATGCTAGCACATTTCTGATTAAGAAAGAAAATCTTTTGATTATCTTTGTTGATAACAGAAGAAATTCCCCGCGTTCGAGTGAATGCCTTGCTCCGAACGAACATCTTAAGTAAGCTTCTAGACTTTAACGTTACTGTACAATTATTTTGAAATATTAACAAATTCCAAAAAAAGAAATTCTATAAATAAAAAATAAATAAAAAAAAAAGCTAATATAGGAATTAACGCTGTCAATTTTGTACAATTAATTAATTGATTATATAAAAAGCACTTTGTGTAAATCAAAAATATATAAAAAGATACACTGAGAAAAAAGTATGTATCTTAAATTTCAATAAATATTTATTTGAATAGTACCAACTAAATATTTATTAAATATAAAAATATATTTATTTCGTACAAAAAAACATTAATTTAATTTAACAATCGCTTCTTTTTATTAAGTAAATATTTATTTATTGTAAACGTTTAGTTGGCAGTATTCAAATAAATATTTATTTAAATTTAAATTATTCCTTTTTCAGTGCATGATACAAAGATATTACATTAATTATTTTGTATAATATTGCTGCTCCCTTAAATAATTCAAAATAAACAGCCTAAAGGTTCAAACGATATCAATATTGTGTAATATTAAATACTAAGTAACAATATTGATCTAGAGGCCGTTTTATATCTACCGACGGCGTTCGCAACAAAGTCGCAAGATTTCAGCGTAACGATATCAATCGAGCGCTCGTTAAAGAGCGCAAGAAATGCCTTCACGAGTTGACTTTTCGCTTTGCGTCGCGTCGCGCCGGTTATTGACTTACACGTTTAACAGTAACCACTGTTATGTCCGCGAAATCTGCAGACCGCGCGCGAACGGTGACGAACGGCGGCGTCACGCAGGATGTATCGCAGCCGGAAGTTATCGCAGCGGACGTAACTGAAGTTTTATCGGCCGTTTCTTCCAAGGACGATAGACGCGCAAGAAATATATCGACAGTAAAGTCGGCATCCCCGTACCGTTGTCGATAGCCGCGCAAGTACGTATTTTCAACGCACCGAACGCGTCCGTTTGTGCCGCATCATTTTATTTCTCCGCTGTTTTGTAACGCCAGCTTTTGTACGCTTCCCTTGCAGACTTTCCTTGCGGTAGGCTTTTATAGTGCGAATATAAATGCATGTTTACTCCTCGCATTTTTGTTAGATGCCAAAAGTAACGTTATATAATTTATTCCGTTTATTTATTAATAATACATATACCGATATCTGTCTCGATTGACTCGACGGACATAACTGAGCGAATCGTTTCACGTCGTCATCTCTCTTTGCTCTCTCAGAATCCCACGATTTATGTTTTTTTTTTGTCGTCCGTTGTTTTGTCAAGAATGTTCATGGGTTCCACGAACGGAATTAGATCAACGACGTACCGCAAAGTCTCGCCGCGACCGATCGCCCGCACGTTAAATCTAACCTGGATACCCCGCGAAGAATTCGCCGCTAATAACCGACGATAACTGACAGTGGAATTCCGGGGCTGGAAATCGTACTATAAATCGGTCGGTCCCTGACTTTTGTAGACTTTCGAGCGCGGAAGGGAATGTTTGGTCACGCGTGGTTGCGGGCGGCTGAAACGGTAGCAGTTGGGAATAAACGATCTTTCCCCTTCTTCTGTCCCTCTATCGAATCGCCGATTTACATACTCGAATCCGTTAAATCTCTTTCGTCTGTCTTTTTTCCTCTTCATCTCTTCGTTCCTCATCTTCGTTACACGACAAATAACTCGCTGGTTATCATATCGAGAGAGAATTGTGGAGGGTGATCAGGGGAGAAAAGAGAACGGTAGTGGATAATCCGCTAACGCATATATAAATCCGATAACGACCGTCGCAATGTCGTTATCCGCGGTTACCACGCGGTCGTATCGTAATAACTGATAGTAAAAGCTAACGCAACGATCCGCATCAGTTACCCCGGCAAGAAGGTGTTAATGCTATGATGAAGGGAAACATTTATACTACCGCGATGCTGTTAACCTTGCTGAAAAAAAAACTCCTAAAGCCGCTATGCACAATCGATTTTCATACGGTTTTATTATCTGTTTCGTAAATACGTTGCTTAATTACATTATTAAAGCCATGGTAATACTCTCTTTCTCTCTCTTTTTCTCTCTCTCTCTTTTTCTAGCTTCCTTTCTTTGTTATCGATTTGTAATTGAAAGACTTGTATTTTATGTAAAAAAACATAAACTGTTCAACGACACTAGCTTACAAATTTTGAACAACTTTAGTTGCTTGAAGAGAAAATTACTCTTTTTAAATATATTTTAGGACGCTAAGTTTAAATCTCCTGTCAGAAAAATTTCAGCAGGTCGAAAAAGACAACATTTCTAATATTCAACATTTCTAATTTTAATAAAACTTCACTATTTATTAAAAAAAATTTTTTTCTTCTATCTCTAAACGGAACCTCATGGAAATATTTCGATAACAGACTCGGGCTCAATATTGGAAAACTTACTTTAGAAAACAATCTTCGTGTGCTCTTGCACTCTTTGTAAACTAATATCATGTTATTTTTGCTTATTTATTTTTGCCGATAAATCCATGCTAATCTATATTCCCTTTGTATTTGTCGCTTTATTTTGTGATTTATGGATAATGCGGAGAATTCGACGGAAAATAAACGTCGAACGTGAACCGGCAATGAACGTAAACTTATCAAAGTACGAATATAATCGATTCGTTAGACACGATCAGACTTATCCGTTACGTAAAAATATCGTAGCGCGCGCTCACAAAGATCTATAGTACAGTTTGCGTTTAAAGAAATGAGAGCGTTTGCGTTAGAACAGCGCAATGCCATTACGCAGCGCAGCGAAGCATGCGTCGCCAATGGTTTCCGAGAAATTCGCTTTGATAGATCGTCTCTTTGGGAAGTGAGTCGTGTTCGAACTCAGGAAGCAATAGATCGCCCGTATGACTCCGTACGGCGATTATTGCGTCATTACAGATGATTTGCTTTCGCCAGCGACGTTATTAGTTGCCGGTTGGGAGGAGCATAAGACTTCTTGCACGCGGAATCAAGCACGATTGCTCGATCGATGAAGAGCATTCGGAGTCGAGCAAAAATCACGATCGCGGTATTCAAGGGCTCCGATAATCCCGAGAATCAGAATATTTCTTGTCGTTCTTACCGTGAGATGCGACCTGGCCGTAGAATCAATCTTATCTTAGCACACAAAAATGTTTAAGAAAGGGGAAAAAAATAGAGAATTTTCTGCATATAATTGGAGGAAGTATAAACAGTTTCGCAAGACGCTAATTTAATAAACGTTGTAATTAACGAACGTTCGCGATAGATGCACGAGCAAGTTCATTGGCTTTCCTGGTATGAAAACAAAGATAACGTAACTGTTGATGAAAAACTATAAAGTTAACTTGAAACGTTAATTATGCAGGATATGCAGTTGCCCTGGCTTCCATTGTTTTCGATGACACGAAGATTTAGGGTTTGCAAACCTCATTATCATAGTGTTACGATCCACTTCCCACAATTGCGGCCGTGTTTACCGTAATGTTAGGGTAATAACATTATGGTTACTACAGAGTTACGTTGTTTAACAAGAGTAACACGCTACTGCGGGATACACCGTACACGTGTGTCTGGGGTCTTCGTTATCTTTAAGATTCATAATTATTATAATACTCCGTAATGATCCGCGATCAAGTCAAAAGAAAGAGTGGAAGCAAAAGTGATTATAACGTACGAGAATGGATCGCTGTTAATGGATTAGATTACTAAACGAGATAGCATTTTAATCCGACGTAAAACAAGTCCGTTCTTCTGACTTAGTCAAAGGAGTCCCAACGATGATAGAGACAAGGATTTATAACAGCGCGATGGAGCGGTAACAGTTGTTGAATGGATCTGCATTAAGATCGAATCCTCTTCCGCGCTCAGAAACTTGTTGCGCCCAAGCGGGAGTGTTACGTCTCTCACGCGCGAGCGGAACCGTATTTATATTTTACACCGGCTCTTACGAATTTGCAGATAATAGAGCGTTTCGCGGTTCGGTAATCCCGGAAAATGGGTCGTGACGAGCGCGCCGCGCCAGGGTTATCACTCTCCGCATGCGCGATTCTCCCCCGGCTGTGGGGCTGCGCGTGAATGCCATAACTGTTTATTCTAATCTATATCATCGGCATCTACGCGCCGATAAATCGCGACCGCAGACGCCCACTTTGCGCTTCCTCTCTTGCACGTTCTCGCGTGCAAGTTTTCACCTCTTCCGTCCCGCCGCGCCGTCTTCTCTTGGCTGCCGCGTTTTAGTATACGTCAGTATACGTGCCTTGTTACGAGCGCGGCTGATCCGTCCGAACAATAGCCGCCGCGTTTTCTCCCTATATAATCAACAAATCGCGAAAAGAATCGCGCGCGCGGCCGAGATAAGCGTTAATAGCGTACTTTACGGTACGGTCTCACTCCGTCGACGATTAACGCGTTTCGCGCGCGATCATTGAGCATGCTCGATGAGCGCCATTGGATACCGTTGCGTGCCCTCCGCCGCTCTTTATTCAACTTGTCGGTGATATTTATCGAATTTATCTATCTTAACCTTCAGCTTACAGAATCGTGGCTGGCTTGCCGGCTGAATATCACGTGCTAACACCGAGCACGTTTATCATTAACGATAACGTCGCTGAAAATTGGCTATTACGGTGGAATTCTTCAGACGTTACGGGGAATATATGCCACGTATTTATACATGCCAAGAATCTACTTTGCGTGAATAACATCTCAAGCACAGAGAGTGTTACAAATTAGATAGCGTTCTAAAGAAATAATTCGATATAACGCTTTAGAACACAGCCTCTGTCTTTAATGACACACGATGATTTTTTTATAATTTAACATGAATTTTTTATTCTTCCGTCAGCGATAGAAGTCTTCGAGAGACAGAGCAAAATTTTTATTGTTCTTGATTATATAAAAATCTAAAAAAATTCTTGTATACTTGTCGAAGCTTTAACAACGAGTTTTTATCATCATAGAGATCAGATATTATAGCTCGTTTATTTTTTACAAATTTTAATTTATTTATCAAAATTGACAATGAAAATCAATGCCTTTAGAGATTCTAATTGTTAAAGGAAGGTTAATTTTTAATACTCTTTTACAAATATGATTTAACAATTCTGTTTTTTATTTAGCAAATATTTATTTTCCGTAAATAAATGTTATATCAGTATCACTCAAACAATTATTTATTAAGATTTAATATATTTTTCTCTCAATGTGCGTGTACTAAGGATTAATACTTTTTTCCTGAAAGAGAGTACATAGTCGTTTGATAATCAAACAAGTGCCATTATCCGATATATTCTTTCATGTTCGGTACAACTGTCACATTGAAATTATCTTAATGCTCTCTTTGTATCTGCACAACGACGGTACACATCCAAGTCGGCATTATTGCTATTTGGCTGTGTCTGACCTGCCTCGTCGACGCGACCGCAACAGGGCTGAACAGGGTATTGAGCGCGACGCGAAGAGAAGGCGCTCCTTGTGGCAGACGCGTCCTCGTCACGGTCGAGGTGGCACGCGCGCGGATGAAGAGGATGCGAGGAGGAAACGAAAAGCAAAAAGGGATCCTCCGATCATCCGGGTGAAGGGAAGAGGAGGGCGAGGTTACGAAGCGCTCACTGAGCTCACTCGCTCGGGCCTGGCCCCCATATCGGTCCCCCCCCCCTCCCCAGTTCCATGTGATGGAACCGTAGTATATCTCTCCTTTGCCTTTGCCTGCGCAAACCGATGAGGCGTCGCCTTACCGTTAGGAGTGCATATTCGCTCGCTCGCGCACCTGCACGCCCGCGAGATCGTTAAGCGCAAAATCGCACCCGTAACGCTCTCGAATCTCAACGATCCGAGATCGCGCGCGGGTATTCGTCCAGAGGCGTGCCGAGGAAATGCTGCGGGCCCATCCCTGGCCTCTGGTCTCTGAAGCGTTTATTTACGTTGCTCGATCACGACGGGAAGACAAGTGGAGTGACGTGATACGCCTCGGAGCCGAACGTGAATTCCACGGCTGTGTACGTGCCGCCTGGCCATGATGATTTAAATAAAATATATTTCTATACGTAGGAAGATGTATAGGCTGGCATAGCTAATGCGATAAAGCGGAAGATGCGCCTCTCGACGTAAATCCTCTAAATAGTTAATTAATACATTTCACAGAGCTTCAAAACAACAATTTAGACTGTATTGTTTTAATCTTTAATGATAAATTCTTTTGTTTATTCATTAGACAAATTATCACATAGTTTGTTAGGTTTGTCTGAAGATGGAACAACCGGTCCTCAATTTAATAAAAAAACTGTGACTTCTCTGAAATTGAACAATCATTTCTAAATGCGTTATATTACTTGCCTAGTAGTTTACCGCAATGAACTGTATGAACTAATGAGCTGTATGAACTAATCGATGATAACGATTGAGAAAGACACTGTGGCAAATGTGGAGGGAAAAGTTCAACATGAATTTATGATGGTAATGGGGGAAGCTAGCTGTCATCGGACTCCTGATAAGCGTACGAGGCTGCAAGAGCTCCTATATTTCCTGATTTATCGCGTGGATATAAATCGCGTGCATGGCACGTGCCTCGAAGATGATTCTTAAGGTGCCTCGTTACGATTCCAGCGGCGTTCTTCTTAGCAAGGCTGTCATCAGCCACGAAGAAAGCTTTTTATGCTTAGGATCGGCCTTTCGCGATAACATATGGGTGTCCTTTATACAATTCGCGATGACCGAATATGGCGCCCA
>Ga0157364_1003016_pt1 | contig 16136 bp, 6 predicted proteins | sample AttsexASBM2_FD_111476 | JGI IMG/M metagenome (GOLD analysis project Ga0157364, IMG submission 111476) | Fungus gardens microbial communities from leaf cutter ant in Ribeirão Preto, State of São Paulo, Brazil - Atta sexdens ASBM2 | ecosystem: Host-associated > Fungi > Mycelium > Unclassified ...
ATTATGTGCGTGTATGATTGAATATATTTTATTGTTTTAAAAAATTCTACATGTATATCTTATATTTTCTTTGTATTATAATAGGTAAAATTCTGTCTGCTTGAGCTAGTTTTCCTGATATGATAAAAATTGTTTGTGGATTTTAACGCAGATTTTTCTGTTTGTTCGCAAACTTTTTTTCCTCCAATTGAAATAGACTTTATCATATATTTAAAAAATGTTATTCTAAATCAAAAAGATGTTATAATTATTAATTCGAAGGGAGGAAAGAAAGTTTAATATTGTTAAATGATCGTTTAGACAATTCCATAAGTATATGAAAAAGTAAATGAGAAAATATTTAAATTGTATTTTTCTCCAGGTTTGCATCTCGTACAAGAGCCAGAGTCGGTCGAGCGTTTAGTTTCAATAAAACGCCAAGCAAACTAAATAGAGCGATGTCTACAATTATGTCCCCGTTTGGAGTAACACAAAATCTTCCTCCAACAAACCAACAAATAGCTCAGATGCGGCTAGGTAGTTGCAACAATATCAGCGTTAGTTGACAATCTTTTATATAAACTTTTTTCTGTTAATACTTTTCTTTTTCTTCTTTTACTTTTCTTTTTCTTTTGCTTTATATTCATTATAAGCTATTATTTCTTCTACTAATCTTATTTTAATAATCTTACGTATGGGATGGATTACGAAGAAAATTGTACTTGCAATCTTTTTTTATATTTCTATTCTATTATATTAAACTAACTTTCACATGTTAAAATATTTTTGTATACTTATAATAAATAATTATAATAAATTACGCGTTAAATATTTTAAATCTTTATACTATTTGTACAATGTTTTTATAACAAGATATGATTGTTCAACATTCATTATATTGACAACTCTCTATTAATTGCTTTTTTTCTATTGGAGTAATATATATTTTTCATTTATAAATGTTTTGGATTTATATTTTATTTATATTCTTTTGCTTGCAATACTTGTATAATTTATTTTTCTTACTATATTATTTTTGTTACTATATTACTATATTATTTTCGTGAAAAATATTTTAATAATTATAATAAACTTTCATGCTGATTTAAAGTCAATGGACGAACTATATTAAGGATTTCATGTAAGTATGTTATAAAATGTATATATATTGAAATTTATTTTATATTTTTTCTTAATCAAAAATTATTTTTCTTTACTAGAGTTTTTATATACATGTATTACTTTTATCGTATTGAATTCGACACTTGTTTAATTCCTCAAGACTTAATATTTTCATTCCATCCGTAAAATTTATTATAGATTAGAAGATAATATACTTTTATAATATAATATAAAATTGTATAATATAAAATCAAACTAAGATTTAATACATAATCAATATTACAGTTTACTATATTACAGTTTACTATATTACAGTTATACATCTTATGGCGAGTTCTATTTTTTTTTCTTTCTGAAGATGATATTTATAATTCTATTTCAATAAATTATCAATTTATATATATATTTTTTCTATATTATTTTTAATATTTTAATAATATATGAATTAATAATTCATATATCAATAATTTTTTTTAGTAAAATTCTTATTTTGTATTCTAAAATAAAATTTTAATGTGAAAGTTTTTATTGATGCATTTTCTATTTTTATGTTTGAAGTAAATAAGAGGATGAAGAATGAATATATTAAGTCTTATATCTTAAGTCTTATATGTTTTCAGGAGCTGGATAATGGTGGTTCAAGTTCTCCAAACAGAGAGGATGTTTTAGTTGCACCCATGTCGGATCAACCGACTCGAAAGGCCCTCAGTATGGCTTCGCTGCGAAGGTTGTAATTAATATGCAAACAGTCATACTTCCTTTTGCTACAGTCGTTTAGTATTCTAAACAAAGAGACGTGCATTTTTAACAAACCACTGTGGTATGTTAAACTAATATATATCGTCTATAAATTAAGACATTAGTTTATTATATTTAACGGAAAAAGCCCGAAGACGTGCTGTAACATTTTTCCTATTACAATTCTCTCTGTTTCATAAATGATTGTAATTACTTCATTTCTCATTATTACTATTTTTATAATAGAATTTAGTACAATTTTTCCTGAATATCGCCTTATCCGCGAATACGTCATTATAAAAATGATATTACTGTTATTAATGTCCAACAATGTCTAATTATTATTGTTATATATTAACTATTATTAACATCATTTATTTATTTTATGTATTATTTCTTGTAATTATTGTATATGCCTTCTTAGCTTCTGCACTTATTCGCCTATAAGATACGATAAAGAACTATCATCTTTTTATATAAATACAGTTCGTTTTTCGCGTCGAGTCAATTGAATTGTTTTAAAGGAGATATCGTCAAATTACATTGATTCGAAGATATTTTTTCGAATTTTCTAATCATTATTTTAATGACAAATAAAGCCAGACTTATACTAATAAACACTGCAGGCATGTGCAAAAACTTTTCTTAATAAATATATCGATAATTTGTAAAAAAAAAAATAGCAATGTCTCATTAATTAAATGTCTCATTAATTAATATATCCCAATTGTATTCACAATCTCAATGTCAAAAATAGAAAAAGCATTTGTTTAAAAATGGGTAGACAAGTATAGCCGATTTAATTACAGTATAAATCCAGATAATAAATACATATTCATGTCCTCCAACTAATAACAATAATTTTTGTGTTTTTTACAAAAATGTTCTGCAATTTTAACATTTTACTATTTTTTTATTTCTGTTTTTCTACTCATTAGAATTTGTTCAGCGGGAATCATACACACACAAAGGAGGTCTGATCTTTAAGCTATAAACAAAATTTACGTGCGGCTTTATCTCTCTTTGATCGTTTATCAATGAAGACATTTATATGCTGTAGATTTTTTAATAAGGATTTAAAAATATATTTCGTATTTTGTGCAAAAATTAAATTTTAAAATGAAGTCTGGTGTATGTGTCAAAATATTTAAATCCAGAAACGAAAGCATTAAATACTAATTAATTATTAAATACTTATGCATACCTGCTATGTGCCAAAATAGTCAATATACTTCATAACAAAATATTGCCAATCGATACAAATTTGATAGGTTTTGCTTAGATAATATTATATTTGAATGATCTGTGATTTCATTGGGTTTATTACAAGAAGAGAATGCAATTAATATTTACTAATATTTTATATGTTCAAAATTTATTAAATTTATTAAAATTTATTAATCGCACAAAAAAATAGAAACAATTTTAATGTTAATATGGATTTGAAACGAGAACAGATTCGTAAAATAAATCTATATTATAAATGTTTATACAATTTTATATCTTTATACTTTTTTCATAATTCCATAATTGACTATATTGAAAAAAATGAATTGTCATTGTTATATTATTGGAAATAAGAACTTAAACAATGAGAAACAAACTGCTCCTTTTTCTATATAATTAATTATATAATTATAAGATATATATATAAAATGGAGGAAATAAAATAGTGCGCTAAATACAATCAATAATATTTTTCATATATAAATTCTTGCACTTTTCTATTTGAGAATTTAGTTTTGTTATAAATGAAAATTTTTCAATTCTTTAATAACAAATTTGCATAAATTCTCTTTTATGTAATTAATATACATATAAAAATAACAGGCTATCGATAACTTTTTTTATAGCACTATTCGTTTTTGCTTGATTTGTGAGGTTCCAATTGCACATGTTCTAAAATATCGTTAATGTCAATTATTTATAATGAAATAATTTATTAAATATTGCTTGGGAAAATTATTTATGAAAAATAATTACGTAAATTATAGCAAAAATGATCGTAATTGAATGAGCTTTTTTCAAAATTCGATACGTGATAAATTCAAGAATTACAAACGTATGGCATCAATTCTTACAAGTTTTCACGGTGCTCTAAAAAAATATTTCATCTTTTTTCTTACACATACACTATTTTGTTATAATTTGATTTCGTGCAACGTTAATAGTTAATATTAATGTTGTAGATTTTGCGTTGCTTGAAAGAGTAACACCTTGCCATTATAATTTTGTTCGTAAAATTGTAGACAGGCCATATATAAGTAAGATTGTTTTACGAATGCATCCGCATGTATTCGCTATATTGTAATGCGAATATTTCTAAGTGTTTCGTTTGGCCATGACTGTATATTCCGGGTCTACGTATTAGCATTTTCTTGATAGTCATTATTTGAAGATTAATTAAAGTTTATTTTTAAAAGTTAAAGAATTAATAAATATTTAGTTTAATTGCAGAATAATTGATTATTTAATGTACTTGATGGAAAACCTTATAGGCAGAATGATTTTTTCTCCTTCCAGTTTTTTCCTTTACTCAATCAATATAACACGATTCTGCTGTCTGTTTTTACAGAATGATACCAGTGTATTAACTTCTAAAGTAGTTAAATAAAATACTGAAAGGATAAGCTTCAATATTTTATAATCTTAAGAGTGACGATTACATTTTTTATAAGTATTACCACATGTGAGTCACAAGAGAAATCCAACAATATGGGATTTTTTTTATCCGTTGCATGTTTATATTGATTGATTAAAAGAAGAAATTAGCATGAATCGCAAGAAGAAAATATTTCAATTACTGCTTGTAAGAGCACAGTTTTATATGACCGATTATATTTTTTCTTGTCATCCTATAACGAATAGTGCCTTGAGTATGATAACAAGTACGAATAATTATACTTGTATAATAAAATGTACTTTGTATATGTGCCTGATTCGCGAAAGAGATAAACTAGAGACGTATCTTTCTCTCGATTTCATCTCTTGTATAATATCTTGTGCCTCTTGATTTAGACTATTTATTAAGATTCCGACTTTGCGTACTGCTTTGTCTTATTTCAAAACCAGTGAGAAATACGGTACCTTATACTTCCTAATAATGAAATATATCCCGTAATATTGGAAACGTGCTTTTTTCAAATGCCATTCGCATGCTCGAAATAAGCACACTACCTATTTGTAATAATAATATATAAATATATAAGAGCCATTAAAAAAAATAGAATAGTGGTATGAATCGCGGGGAAAATAAAATGTTTACACATATCAGTTTCCATTAATTAATCTGACATAGTTGGTTTGACATAATATGTAACATAAATCTTAAATAATTGCTGCAATTTTTCAATGTAAGAAAGATATACTACTATTCTCGCGAGTCCTTTTTTGACACGTAGAATGTTCGAAATATCTATACTCGGACACCTGTCTTGTGCGTATTTTCCAGTAGTCTTCTGTAGATAATCAAAAAGTAGAAATAAAAAATTAACAAGTCAACTATTAGAATGATCACTGTTCATGTGTAATCGATTTATTTTTCAAGTTTCATTTTTCTTTATTGCAGAAAATAATTAAGTGACATGATAGTATGAGAGTTGCGTGGTGATATGCCAAAACAAGTGTCCTTGATTTAGGTGCATTGTAAATAGTAAAGTTAAGCTCAGAAAATTAATGTAGAAAACATTTTTTACTATACACCTAAGATTATATATCGTCTTACAATTCTCGCGCAGTTATTTATACATTATTAATACTGTAATTGAATGTATAAATTTAACATATATTATGTAAACTAAAACTGCTGTTTCCTTGCTCACTCACCTTTTCCGAATTCTTTCAAACATGCAATAATGAAATATAATTAATATTAAATATTTTTTTTCAATCTGAAAGAACGTATTAACAATTTTATAAAAATATGCATTGTTCGATCTTTTACTTTTTAGTAAAATTATCCGCGATTTATATAACATTTACAAGACAATAAATACGAAAATGACCAATTAGAGTACAAACTTGAAATAGTTACAAACTTGAAATGTTGTTTGAAATGTAATTTTATGTTATGTGCATTGATAAAAGGAGTCATTTTGTTAAATTTGCAATATAATTTCGAAAATATTTTTACGATAAAAGAAATAAAGTTAACATCGACAAATTCCATTAATTCGTCTTGCACATTTTTTTTTGCATTTGCAGAAGAAGCATACGTTCATCGAAAATGTAAGCGATTCGTCGGAAGTGAACAAGATTTCATCTCATGCTAGAGACGTCTTTCGTTTTGAAATATGTCGATACGTCAGATATTTCTAAGTGTATATATACACATGCAATAAAGTTTAATGAAGAAGATAATTATAAATATAAATTATCTGTCTTTAATCTTTTTATTATTTATCTGATACATCTAACGGATTTTATGTTTTATATCTTATGTTTTATCTATAGGAAAATAGAGTATAAACTTACATAAATATTAACTTGCAAGTATAGTAATATCGCATATTTGCAGTAATTAATTATTGAAATTACTAGATACGTAATGATACTATTACTCACCTCTTTTATCATTATTCGTAAATTAAATTTATGCAGCTAGTATTCGTATATCATCACAACCCGTTTTGATGTTAATAAGATTTTTGAGATATGAGTAATACGCGAACGTTTTACATTTTATCTGATTTGCATACTCGAGTTTATTGAATTGATGAAGATGCAGAAAATAATATGTGAGAATAATATCTTTTAAACATTAAAAGTTCATGAAATTATATTTTATTATTCCTCATTTTCTACTTCTTAATATTTTAATTATTTTCACTTAATTTAATATTTTTATTATATATTTGGCTATATTTGATATTTATATAATTTAATTACTTTATTGCTTTATTTAATATTTTAATTACTTGTAATTAGTACTTAATATCTTTTACTAAAATATGCGAATAAAATATGTAAAATTGTTGATAGGAAAAATATTTAAAAAAATGAATATTTAAAAAAAAATATTCTGCCAAATATAAAAAAAGTATCCTTAAAAATATTTTCCAGCTTGTTAATTAATTTTGGTAATAATTAAATTTATTTCCATCCTTGTCCGAATATAAATAAAGCTAATATAATTACAGCTAAAGGATGAGAGGAAACGGATGATACTGCATCAAATATGTATATACTTGAAGCATGAACTCGGTTTAATTTACGCTCGGATAAGCGTGGAAATAAATATGATTACTTAATTACCGAAATCAGCAAGTGAAGCCGAGATCGAACATCAACAAAGGCGTAATACGATTGGAATCGCTGATGCAAGGCCTTCCTCGTGGAAGTAGACTACGAAACAGCAAACTCGGTTAACAGTGATGTGTTTCACGCCTCTATTCCCCCGATACAAATTACAACTCGGCAATTGCTAGAATCGATATCGACCTTTTGCTCTTTACGAAGCATTCACCTCTCATTTCTCTGATATTAAGTTTTGATTGCATCACTAAGTAGAAATTTAAATACACTTCATAAAAGATACTCCGAGGATAGATAAATTCGATAAAAATAGTATATTTTTTGAGGGGTATTCAGAATTTTAGTAGAAGATATATCTCACGTAGTGAAAGAGACTCTGCGGAATCTTGTCAAGATATCTTATTAGAAAATCATGCCTCTGAGATATATCTCGCATATAAGAGTACGAAACATCTGCAGAATATTTTTAAGAGAGATATACTAAAATATATTATGTCATCTATGTTAACGCGTGTATAGCAGCCAAACTGATTAACTCCTCGAAATAAAATGTAAAGAAAATTGATAAAGTTATAAAGTAATCATGCGTTTATTAAAAATTTTACGAAAAGTTAAAAAATATTTTAAAAGTAATTCTACAAAATAAAGTTGGTCACTTTAGCTTTTGAGAGAGATGTTCGTACATACATCGATTACGAAACATAAGAAGAGTGAATAATTTTTTTATTTATCAAGAAGAAATATAGATACCCCAGTTTGTGTAATATTTTACATAAACTTTGCTGGAAATTGCTATATAAAGCGATAAAATATTTTTAAAAACATTTAAGGATGTGTGTCAAATCTCAAAGCATATTATCAAAAATAAAAAATAAAAAATAAAAATTCATAAATTGTTTTATTATTAAGTCTAAGTAAAATTTGAATACAATTTTCTTTCTTAGTTTAAGTTATTTAATTTTTATTTGTTAATTTTGATTTTTATGGAAAATCGTGTTTGTAATACTTACTTATATTTGCGATAAGGATCACTACGAATCAAGTAAAATGTTATATATATATTAAAACCTAATTAAAACTTGCATTAAAACTCTAATAAATATTCGTGCAAAAAAGTTCATTTGAATTCACTTACTCGTTTAAAAGTTATTTATCTAAAACTGCAGCAAAATATGGTCATTTAACTGCATATAAAGCCGTTAAGATCCCAGTTGTGACATCAGACATATACCTATGTCCGGATATTTACACAAAACTTTATATTATTTGTTTTATATTATTATTTTTATATTATTATTAATCTTAAATGGTTTTTTTTAATAATCTTTAAATACAATTAAATTATAATATTGTAATAGAAAAAACTTTTGGGATTAATAATAAATTTTGTATAAGTGTTCGAATGTAAGTATCATGTCTGTGTATCATGATCACTGAGACGTTACTTTATATGTTATTGTGTTAAATTATTTGTTATTTTGTTTTTTGCAGTTGATTTGAAAGCGTATTTGTGACAACGTTTTTTTTTTATTTTAATATCAATTGATATTGACTCTTTTAATTAATTTTTTAATTAATGCTTTTAGTTGATATTGTAATAAATATTGTATAGCCAAAACATCCTTAATACATCCTTAATACATTAAATAGTATATTTATTTATTCCTTCTTGATAAATATTTTTTTATTCTTCTTGTAACATGTTTTCTTTCTAGAATTTAATACTTTATCTAATGTCATGGTTTAACTTTAATCTTTGTAGATACTAAAGAAGCCCCAAATAGAGTTGAAACGTTTACTTATTTCAATATTTTTTTTATAGACAATAAAATTTATACATCTACGCGAACATCCTGTGTTGGCTCAATATTGGCATTTTTTATAGCATATAATTTTTATATTTTCTTTCTCTAAATAAATCCGATAACTCGTAACTTTCGATGTTTCGTCTCTTGCATTTCTGACAGTGCCGCCTTATGCTTGTTAGAAGAAACTTAATAGATTTCCTCAATACGAAGTTTTAAATTGAGTTCCTCTGCAAAGTTATGCGATCTTGCTAAATAATTACTAAATAATAAATCCATAACTCCGTTAGAGAGAAACTTAGTTTGAAACTACATTTCAGGAGAAAGAATCTATAAAACTTTCTTCACGGAATATGTGACTATTTCTTTAACAATTTATCGTATTTTTTATCTATATATTCAACGAAATAACACAATCGAGAATACAAAGCTCATTAGTTGCGCATCTATATACGTGTGAAATTGCGTTTTCGTTTGCGAAAAGCAGTATATTCCCAATCAGCACACAATATTTAAAAAACATTTTTTAAACATTTATTTAATATTTTACATTAAATAAATATTTTTAAAAAATTTAATATTTTTTAAATATTGTGTGCTGATTGGGATTATTGCTAATTTTCTTTGAACTATTTCCAACTTACGCGTATGACTATCTTGACGATTCGCGATCTCTCTTAATTAACGAATGCACGACGGCATACATGCAAGGTAAACTCGCAAAAAATTTTCGCGCGCGAATAACCAAGTTTTCTGCAGTCTGATTAAAAAAATGCCTTGGCTACGAGGAAGCAAATAAGAGCAGTCAGTCTGACGCTGCGCCGTTCTTTTTTTCCCTCACCCTCTTTTTTGACAAGCAGAATGAAAACGTTTACGTAGCAAACGCGGAAACGTACGCGCTGTGTCATTACATTTCGTTTTTTCAACACACGCTGAAAAGGCGAGCGGAAACGTTTTATTACGGGCGCGTGTGCGCCGCTTGCGTGCGTGAGCAAATATGCAACGAGGCGAATTTACGAGCGAGTAAATAGCTTGCCGCGCATATACATATGCTGATCGCGCATCCCGGACATCCCTCGACTCGCCAACTCGCCGGAAAATATCAGTCCGATACCCGATTTTTTTTTCTCCCTCTCAGCCACGTCCACCCGTTATGAAACAACCGCTTCGTTACATCGGGATTACGACGAAGTTACGCGATGCGTAACAACTAGATGTTTGACGTGTTCTTCTCTTTTCCAAGCCCTCTTTTCCGGAAGCTTTCGAAAAAAAAAAGAAAAACCCGCTGCGGAACGTAGATCCGTCATTTTACTGTGTGCGTATTATGTAAACGTAGGAAAATTAGCATAATTCAGAAGCTTTGGGTAAAAAATTATACCGCATTAATGAGAGCGCATGGAGATCATGTTAAATTACACTTTTGCATGATTGCATGATAATCAGGACTATGACGAAATATTAATCAACCATGAAAACTGACATCCTCCATTTGTCAGAAGAAAACGAGTTATTATTTCAGCAACTTTATATATGCTATCTTTGAATTTAGCAATATTAGAAATTATTGCATTCAATATTAGAAATCATTGCATAAACGAAAATATTCGTATTTTTATCTATAAAGCTTTATTGCTTGAAAACAAAAAACGTTTTTTAACATTTCGTCTAATGAATAATTTCTATGTGATAATAATATATATGGTGACACATATAATAATCTTTCTTGTCTACTAAAAAGATGACTTTTGCGACTTTAAAAGTTTGCGACCGCATTAACCTAGCAGTTTATTTTGCTTATTACTTTTTAGACTTTCTGGGTTTGAAATAAAGAAATTCGCTAAACATTAATCTAGATAATTTGAAAAAAAGACTTATTTAAGATACGAATGAAGATAATATATAATCTAGTGTAATATAGATAAAGATAAGATGAAGTCATTTCTTTATCCAAATTATTATCTCAATATTCCAAACTTTCTAGATAAAAGCAAACACTACACCGAAAAAATTGTATCCTTGAAAAATACTTAATATTTCCTCTTAACAGATAATAGAATATTTCCTCTTAAATTAATAATATACAATATTCTTGATTTGCAAAAGCAATCGTCGCTACATGCGGTTTTTAATGTCCCCATAAAAACCATGCAACTTTTGTCTAAAACATTTCTCTCTAAAATGTATTGTTTAAGAGATAGAGAGATTTGAGGTCATCGTTTAAAATAGGACATTCTGAATATTCTTATATTAAGAATATGATAATTTAGAGACTTTCCTTCTTAAATTAAGAGAATCGTTTTGACGTTTTGATCTTATTTAGAGAAAAACATACTATACGTAAGTGGGAGATTCTTAAGTTAAGAATACAATTTTTTTTAGTGTATATATCATATAGCGTATATAAAATAGAACGATATCTGGATTTGTGAATATATACAATATATATCTTTAATCCTTTGAATGCGCGAAATTGTCGATTTATGGTATAAATCGACAATATGTATCATAATTAATTACTTACTAGTGAAGGCGCACTGATAAAGTCCCACATAATAATTGACTATATTCAATCCATCAATTATGCGATCATATTGTAAAGCATACGGCAGGACGCAATTGCATCTATATAGGCCGCAAAATGTACAGTAACAGTAGGATAATCGTTGGAGTGGATAATGAACGTACGGTTTGGCCAATTTGCACTAACGTTGCCCCCGCTAATATGTGGAATTGTTCTGCCACGTTCTCAGTGGATCGCGAAATGTAGAAACTTCGAAATAGATTTACAAGTAGGTATATCTCAATCCCGCTGTTAATTACGTTCTGTTTACATTCGCTCATGGCATATATTCTAGAACGTCACGCGATATAATATATGTATACCGGCATCATGCCTCTTGAGTAACACGCTAATTAATAGCGCGCTTGTACAGCAGCGTCTTATTGTTAGACATACGGTGAGAGCTTATTCATGACGGAGCTTTGCGAGATACAGCTTTTTAAACGTTTGTGCTATCTCAGAATTTTACACATGCCAACTTTTCAAGGCACGAAAATTAAATTCTGTTCGTAGAGCGAAAGGCGTATTGTCGCAGTGCACGAGACGCACGAAGAGCTCCCAGACCTCTATAAGACTATTATATTATTATATTAATTAACTCTGTCTCGCTAACGCGAGTTAGCTCTTATTTTTATGCTCCTTTCTATCGAAATTAATTTTTTTAATCATTCCCGAGAGATATCTCTCGCGCGTCTCCCGCAAAAAGCTGAAACAGAGTCTCGCGCGCGTGATCCGCAGTATCTGGAATTCTTCCGGGAGATGTTTGACTGCTCCCTGAATGCAGGACCGCGTTTGGTAGGAACTTTACTTTCCGCATAAAGACGCACGTGTATTTTTAGGTATACGGTAACAGCGGAAGGGTGAGGAGACACGCCACGTTATCAGAACGGTTAGTAGCGAGACCACAGTGTAGCTGGTAACATTGATTTTCGCAGGGGTTGGGGTTCTTGAAGGCCACAGCTGGAATGGAAGCTGCGGCCTTCAATTCTCGCTCATTCATTCCACTCGGATCCCGTCCATTCTCGCTTCTCGCCGCATCATCTTATTTCTCGTCTTCCTCATCCTCCGAGACACTCCTCGTGTTCCTCTCTCTCTCTCTCTCTTTCTCTCTCTCTCTCTCTCTCTCTCTCATTTCTTCCGTCCGTTAACGTTCATATTCATCCGCTTCTTCTTTCTTCTGTATCGCGGAACACGTCAATTTAAAATCCCATTCACTCGACGTCGCGACATTTTATTTTCCGCGAAATTGCATTATCTCTTTATTTAAACAAACTAAGTGAGAGTGACATCGAATTTCTTCGAGCCTAAGAATTTAACGATATACCTTCTTTATGAATTTTCTTCGATTCGTTGCGTCGCTTGATTACATTGCTCTTATTTACATACGAATACGCATGTAAATTGACATTTTAATTAATATCTGTGTTGCATTTTGAGAGCGTCGACGTGGTTTGATTTATTGATTTCGTGATAACGTATCAATTGTCACAAAATGTTACACCACAATCTGTATATTGTATTATATTGTACTATACGTTTCATGTAATGTTAACCAAATACATATCGATTTCCGATTAATCGAAATTGTATACAAAGTGCTTCAGAATTACGACTTTAGTTTTTGCGACATTAGATATGGATTTCTATTATTATATAGGAAAATCGATTATTACGAGTAATACAAAAGATGTTTTGACAAATTATATACGTTTTAAATTTATTAAATAAATAGATTACAAAGTTCTTGTTTTAACGTGTCTGCCTTTAATATAAACTTTACTTAGCTTAACTGTTTAGTAGCTGGAATGCTTGATATTAAAAATAAAAAATAAGGAAAATGCCGTCACATTCTCATCTAAGAAAACTTCAAAGAATCTGTAGATGAAAAGAGCGGTGATAATTACAAAATATTATATGTTCTAAATTACGTTAATATTTTAACTGTAGAAATCAATTTTGTGTACTTTTCTTGGTTATTTCGGCAGAAATTTTGTCGAGAATGAATATTAGAGTAGCTCGCATTTAAATATCAGCGAGTAAAACTGCGGAAACCATTTCATTGATTTTTCCGCGCCCGGACGCTAATTAAAGCTCGCTTATGTTTTCCTCAAACCAATCTCGCGTAATGTTACAGCTCCTAATTAGTGGCTAACGACGTCAGGAACAATGTCGACGAAATCGTCAAAGAACGAGTGTAAAATGGAAGGAAGTCGAGTTTCTTCTGAAAGAATGGCGCCAATGAATGTTGCAACAATGAAATTTAACATTATCAGGATTGCTTCGCTAATTAACGTCCAGCAACAATATAATAATATTCCTCTGCGAACCGAAGCCGTGGTCGTAGTACAAAGGCGGCGACCTGACTTTAATGAAGTTTGCCGAAGCATTTATCAATACGGGGTTGCGGGCTAAAACTGGACCGCGCACTTCCATCCGGTCCGCTTCTGCTTAAACGTCAACGAGAATCGGCGGTGCGCCATTAATTTTAGACGCACCGGATCCGCCACGGCGCCGGTCTTCGCCTTCCTGTCACTTTTTCGAGATTCATGGATGTATTTTCTGTACAATATCGGCTAAAAATGTGTACATATAAAGCAAATAATCATTCAAAAATAGCTAATATTAAAAAAATATTGATGATATTAGCCTATATAGCCAACTGCAAAAAACAAAATAAATAATTTGGCTTATAATACTTTATGCAGTAAAATACCCACATTTTCCTGAAGTTTTAGGTTAATAACTTTTAAACGAGTAAGTGATTTTAAATAAATTTTGGCACAAATATTTATTATTATTTTATTAATACATATATATACAATTTTTTTTTATATATATATATATAATTCTTAATATATTACTTCCTCATCAAATTATGATTACATAAGAATCAAGAGAAAAAATAAACTGAAACTATAGAAACCATAGAAGCCTTAGACGGTCTAGTTGGATCTTAAATACTTCTTTGATTCTTGTGTGAATTTATATACTATGTATGTAGTCCTCAGAAACGCACGCCGAAATAATTTTTCGGTCTTGAAAACACTAACTCTACTAAAGTAACTACTGCAGTAATATCGAGTTAAATTGGCTAGCAATTTAACAAATTTTTGACGCTTATTCGCATCTTCGAAACGATCTTAATAATGTTGAATAACATATTAAAATCTATAAATAATTAATTCTTATTGCGAAAAATATTACCTCGGCCGGAAGTCGAATTGCTATTCCGTGCAAGCGGCCCGGATCTCTTGCCATTCCATCCAAGCGTCCTAAGACTTTAGACTACCGAGGTCTTAGTAATATTCTTCGTAATAATTAGCATATGAAGGAACAACGTCTCTTTAGGCGACGTAAATAAACAATATAATATATTATAGAGTTAGCATTTTCAAGGCCGAAAAATCATTTCGGCGCGCGTTTGCGACTACATATATAGTATATAAATTCACACAAGAATCATGCAAGCATTTAAGATCCAGCTAGACCGTTTAAGGCTTTGATTTCTATAGTTTGTGTTATCACACATATACAGTCCTATAATATATATTATATTATATTAAATAAACTGATAAGAAAATTGTGCTCCAATGTTACATAAATATTAACAATAAAATGTAAAATAAGGACAATCTGTAAAATTTTTGTTAAATCCTAATATTTTAAAAATAAGTATATAAAACATCCTTAATTCCAACATCTTTAATTATCTCGATACATCATTTTAACATAATAACACATTCAATAATAATAATAGGTTATCGTAATACATTTAAAAATGTGCAAAATACAATTATTTTCCAATTTTCACGCTCTTTTCACACTCCCAATGTTTTTTGTGAAATATTGATCGTGTGACACACGTTCCAGATGCAAAGAGTACATATCGTTACTCACGATGGTAAACGCGAACAATGTTAACAGCGCAGAGCTTTGATTAAAGTTTTAATTTATTTTTGAATTCTCTTGCAGGAGAAAATCGGTTCGCCGGCATTAACTGGTGGTACTACCTAGTAAAATGTTTCCCTGATACGTATTTACGATACTTCTCCGAATACACGCCAATGTGACGTTAAGCGTAAATTATTTGCAGTCTTTGATTATTTAATCCATTTTTATATTTATCCACGCAGCAATTTATTCTTTATTGGATTAAAAATAAAATCAGCGACGTTTAAGATATAATAATAATAAAAATAGATCCAATAAATTCAAATCATAACAGAGTACATTTCGCAGTTTATAATCACTCGGTACGGGCTGCGATAAATTGCAGTTTTACATTGAATACCCACGATGGTATTTTTTCTGATTGCATACTATTATTTTTAATTTGTAATCGACTCCATGAACATCACAAAATAATATGTAAATCCAACTTTTCACAATAATCAACGTTTGACAATTCACAGTTTACGATTTCATTCATGTATGTATTATAATAAATTGCAATTTTCCATTATGCTTAAAAAAAAGTTGTAAAAATATTTGTAATGATCTGTTATTTTTTATAACATATAAAAATCTCTGTTAAATATCTCTCTTGTAAAAAATATATTAGTTGGTAATCTTAAATCAGAGAAATACTGTGTGTGTGTGTGTGTGTGTGTGTGTGTGTGTGTGTGTGTGTGTGTGTGTGTGTGTGTGTGTGTGTGTGTGTGTGTGTGTGTGTGTGTGTG
>Ga0157364_1003017_pt1 | contig 16134 bp, 12 predicted proteins | sample AttsexASBM2_FD_111476 | JGI IMG/M metagenome (GOLD analysis project Ga0157364, IMG submission 111476) | Fungus gardens microbial communities from leaf cutter ant in Ribeirão Preto, State of São Paulo, Brazil - Atta sexdens ASBM2 | ecosystem: Host-associated > Fungi > Mycelium > Unclassified ...
CATTCCGTAGCAGCGACGGCGACGATGATGACGACATTTCTTAATTTTTTCTTAATAAAAGTTTCAGATTCATATTTTCGCAATATCTCTGCTCGTAGAGCACGTAAAATAAAAAATAAAAATTTTCATTACATATCCCGAGCGGTTGTAATCGATTGAGCACTTGAACTGATCGATTCAGCTCTTATTGAGATCCAATAATCTCGATCTCGTCGGGTAAAGTAGCCACGGCAATGTAGCTTAGCGCCGAGACACTACCAGTGTCTCCAGATACATAATGTACTTCATTAATTTTTATTTGATAGCATTTGTTTAAGACTCAGGCATTATAACAGTTCAAATACACTATTTGTAAAATAGAATTAAAAGAAAGAAATGTACGTTATGTGTTAATGAATCAGTTGGATACATTATCATAAATATATAGGTTATGAATTTAATTTAGGCGCGAAAATCTGCATTAGCTCTGCGAGTTTGGTCTTTGAATCCGGAGTGGATCGATTGCTCTAGAGCAACTCGATTGGCTCTAGAAAAGTTAATACCGAACGCAAATGAGATGATATGTATCAGGAAGATGCGAGTTGCCGAACGATTTTCGAGGTAAAAGAGCGAACGCCTCCGATTTGCAATGCCGAACGCATCTTAGAGAGCATATTGTCTGCTCCGATTAAGGCCGTAGTTCGATTCATGCTGACAATGCTCATGAGCATTATTTGTCTTCGTTTAATATTTGACAAACAATAAGGATGAAATGATTTTTAATCGGATCGCGATTTAAGACATTGGTGTATTTCAGCGTTCGCTTCATTATTTTCATGTTACTGCTTGCAGCAAAATTTATTAGTCTATGTGTCACTGTTTACTGTCACAGCCTGTAATTCTATCTGATTTTTTGAAAGTTTCCCTTCTACTCTGGATGTTCTGCTAAAATTTTCTATGATCCAATACCATGCTACTCTTGTTTATAAGAAAATCTCAATTTGTAAGTGCAGATTAAGGGTAGTAAGTATCCTGAATACTTAGGAACTCTGTGTTGACGGCGACACAGAATCAGACAGCAAAACCGGTAATCACACACTTAAACACGAGCTCACTCGGAGCTGTCCGTGTGCTTTCGTTCAGTGCGTCAAGAATGAACGAGACAGCAAGCTTCTTCTCACACTAGTCGTTTGCTTCAAGCAACCGAAAATGCTTTCTTGGCCGCCTAGCGGACCTCGATCAATAAGGGACATTCTAAATAACATATAATTTTAATAAATTGTAATTGTGTATCTCCCATTAATTCAGAATATAAATCATATTAAAACAGTTTATGAGATATTTAATTGTTTACGTTTTTTCATGCGCGTTATATACAGTATGTCTGAAAAGTTCTCAGATTGAGGTTATAAAAAAATCAGAAGATTTAAGGTTTCATTTTTTTTTATTTCCTTCTACATAATCTCCTCCTCTCTTAATACATGTTTTAGATCGAAGATGTAACAATTGGAAACTATTGTAATAGTCCTCTTTTGGAACCGCCTTCAGCTCGCGTGTTACATTCACTTGAATGGTTGATATATCCTCAAAAAACTGTCCTCTTAAATGCATTTTTATTTTGAGAAACAAAAAGATATCCGGTGCGAGATCGGGAGAATATAGTATGGAGGGTGATTGATCACTATTTAATGTTTGATTAAAAACCGTAAGAGTGCGTTCTCATGGGAACTGTGGATATGCGGAACTGTGGAACCTTCGTGATTAGTCGTGGCTTTATTCCGTCGATTCCGTTCTGCTAAAATGTGTTTTCCTATGTCCCATAGAGTTGAACTTGCGGAATGCGCAATTAGCTCTGTCCAAGAGTCTTCGTAGATCACTTTCATTAGATATCTACTACATTAGATACCTACATTAGATACCTACATTAGATACCTACACATTCATTAGATATCTACTAGAAGTGTTGTCATTGGCTCGCATTGATTGCTCCATAAGTTCCGCTCAATGGGACATATGAAATTGAATTCCTGCGGAATTCACACATACAGAGACATTGCCCCGATTTTGTGTAACTATTTTGATTTTGCTTTACATTTTCGCCTTTCTGTATACTATGTATATATATACGATTTTTGTGTTCTGACCACATTAACCTTCGTATTTATCTGAAGACTTAATTAATTACCTTCAGGATTATGTTCGGATTCCCACCCGAGTGTTACTCAGGTATCACTCCAGTCTTGTATTTTCCGGATGTCAAAGACAACATCTGGGTGGGAATCTGAGCACTCCTCAGCATGTTGATTAACTATGCGCTTGTAAAGACAGTTTAAATTAGCTTAACGAGGTTTTTATAAGTATATGTACACGTACACACGCAAGTATCGGCAGAATCCGCAAAAGAAATAAATTTGCGCAACAGAAAACGATGGAATCGATGGAATGAAGCCACGATCAATCACAAATGTTCCGCAGTTCTGCATCCCATCTTGATACAATAAAAGCAGAATGAGCTGGCGCGTTGTCGCCAGTGAAAGAGTATCCAATTCCCAAAGGCGATAAAATCTCGTCTGACACGATTCTTATTCGATTCAGAAGGCATTTCAAAATCCTCTAAATAAAATATCGAATTAATCAGACAGGTTTGGCCAGGTGATACAAATTTATGATAAATCAATCCCGCAGAATCAAAAAATGCGATGAGCATTATCTTCATTTTTTATTTTTGTTGGCGAATTTTCGTTGGTCTCGCTTCATTAGGGGCTATCCTACAAAGAGACAATTATCTCTTTGTTTGCGGATCATACATGAAACACCATGTCTTGTCACCAGTAACGATAGTTTTTATGAAATCTGGATCCTGGATGGAAATGCGTGATTTATAATTTTTTTCTGGTAAAATTCTACTTCTGCTGAACTATTCTTACTACTCAAGTTTATGAAGAAGGTACATGTATAATGTGTATGAAAAATTGTAAACAATTAAATATCTCGTAAACTGTTTCGTTTTAACATGACTTATACAATACTATTCTGAATTAATAGAAGTACATTATTATAATACTAAAATTTATTAACTTATATGTTATTTAAAATGTTCCCCACCCCTTATTAATGCCTAGAACCGCCGAGATTGCCGAGAAAGCATTTTCGATCACTTGAAACAAGCGACTAGTATGAGAAGAAACTCGCTGTCTCGTTCATTCTCGACGCGTCGCAGGCGAGCACACGGACATGGGCTCGTGCTTGTATGTATATTACAGCGCCGCATCACGATAAATGGCCGAACTTATAGGCGTGAAAAAATGACGTTTTGATGACAAATTTATGTTGCGTGCCATTTCGTTATTATTTGAAAATGTGACTTGTCTCGTATTTGTCAAAATCGTAATTATTGAAAACTAAAGTTACCTTTCAATTTTATATGTAAAAGCATATTTTTATTTTTAACTGTCAGATTGTGTGTTTCTGCCCGAATAGGTTCATTTTACATGCCTTTTATCACTATTTACTGACTGTTAAGAAAGAAAAGGACAATTTTCGTCAATTTTTACAAGTGTTTTAATTGATTAATTAAATTTATCCAAATTGTTTTTACTTACAAATGGCATACAATACATTAACATGTCATTTCTCGTTTCTGACGACACGATTCCAATATGGCCGCCACGACTAGTCAGGAGCCTTAAAGAGATCCAAAAGCAAAGCTCCGACGAAGTCACCACAAAGATCGCTGTTTTTTCAGTGCATCGACATATCTTTATATACTACCACATCAATATCTCATGCAACCTATAATACATACAATCGCATGTTCGATTTTCGTATAACATATTATATAGCGATAAAGTGTCTAAGTTTAATTCTAAGAACCCTAAGAATATTATTTATTTGTGCAAACTACGTGAATTACTATTTCGTAAGTACGGGTAAAACTTTCGTATCAAGTAACTATTGTTATGAATTGACAATTTTGAGACGCCATGTTACACTAAGAAATGGTAAAGAAAATATTAATTTCGAAATTTTTGGTCATTTTCGGCGTAAACTCCACCTCAAAAACACGTATTAAAGTGTATATTTAATCTTGGAAAAAGATTTTCGAATCTGTGAAAGAGAAAAAAATATACAAAAATTATATGATTTAGTCAATCAATTAGTAATATAGACAGTCTAATCTAGATCCTCTTAAAGATTAAATTACCCACGTATTGCAATTCCTCATTCTATTGGATCCATTTAAATAAAAAGAAATTTCTGTGAAGTGAGCCTCAGAATTAGGTTCCAAGGTAAAAATACTTTAAAACTGTGTTTCAAAATTTACTGCCAATACTGAAAATTTATAGTGCACGTGACGTAAATTATAGATTTTCAATACTATTAGTAAATTTTGGTCTACAGTCTAAATGTAATTTTCAAAGTAAAATTTTGTTTAAAAACTGATTCACGGACAACCTGGAATTTTTGAAAAAATTAAAACTTTACGGAATATATATGGAACATTCTCGGAATATGTAATAACATATAAATGAAATTTTTAACCGATATCTGAATGTTTCTTTTACATATCGTAAATATTTGAAATATTTTGAAGTATTCTTGGAATATTTTTCTGAGGATTTTATGAACATTTCAAGAATATTTAGTGTTTGCTGGGATATATCTTTAAATACTTAGGTACAAGTATTTTTGTTCATTAACATAAAATTTCAAAATAAATCAACATTTATGATTTATTGTGTGTGTGTGTGTGTATTTATACATAATATTAATATTTATTATTATATTTACACGTTATATTATTATATTTATATGTGCATAATATTCTATGGGAATAAGTTTAATTTAATAAGTTAATTTAATAAGTTACGTTGTATAATAATGCAATAAAATGAAGTAATACATACAAAGTATATTAATTAGTTTTATTCAAATAATTCATTTATGTATTACGTTTCTAAAAATATCGAACGATCAAAATTATCATTGAATAAATTATTTTGTCGTATAAAATTATCGTACAAAATTTTTATCGTACAAAATTTGTTGCCTTGCACTAAGTACACATTCAATGGACGCAGAACTTGTGGCAAAAGTATTATATCTTATCTGTATATCTTATATAAATTTTTTAATGATTAAATATTCTTTAAATATAAAGTATATTTAATAAATATTTTTAAATTATGAAAAAAAGTTATATAAATTATAATCACAGACTTCTATAAATAGATTGTCAACTTCGCTTCCATGTTTGAAGGTAACACCATATTTGACAGACAGAATGCATACAGAATGCAAATGTGAAACAAGGCTCGGATTTAAGTTCATCTTTAGGTTCTCTTCTATCTAGATTGAGTCGTCGGTTATAAAAATCTAGTTATAGAAGTCTGTGATTATAATACAGCTTCATGTCTATTGAATGTGCATTTAATGCAGGAAAATAGAAAATCATCGAAAGATAACTAATGTTACAATACCTAAAAAAGTATCAAAACACAAGAAATCGTATTTCTATATACATATACTAGAAGAAAGATAGAGATACTAAAGGAAAAAAGTATCTTGATATAATGTTGGGAAATTTTGTGATTTCCTTTATGACCTGCGTATGTGAACGCTAATTCTATTCTTTTAATTTGGTATATGTAATTATGTGCATTGAATGATTTACAAACTATCAAGGTATAAAAATTTATTTGGGCATTGTCATGATGACATGAGACAATAATGACTGGGTACGAATGGTAGAGTGAACTAAACTAGCTAACGCGCAACAAACAAAAGACCTAGATCATAGCGCTGCATGTCGTCGTTAGATTAGTAACTTAACAATGTATGCGTACGCGCGGCAATCTTAGGGACTACACGCAATGGATGGGCGGGAAATTTAATAGCTATACGCGACATTTATCGTCGCCCTTGAAAGCATCGGCTTTCAACAAAATTTTAATACATGCACGGTATTAATTAAATAATAAATTAATTAAATAAAGTAAAGAATCTGATTCTATTACATATATTACTCTAAAAGAAAGAGAAAAGAAACAAAAAACAGATTGATATTCCTTTAGATTTATCTAGAATAGATAAAATACATATCCTTGTAACGGGACGTTTATACAGTTCTTTAGAAGTTCAGATGATTACAATGCGAATAATTCCATCCTGACCAGGATGAACGTTTTCTACGTGAGCTAGACTCCAGCATAGAGTGGTAAATTATCTTCACGCAATATCACTATTTAACCCACTTCGGCGTGATCACCACAGCTATTCCACTTTACTCGAGATTGACAATTATGTAATTATTCGTTAATCCAACAATGCCAAAAATGTTGTTTTAATTATTCAACTCTTTGTCACCGTGATAATCTATTCGTTTGAAGATTTTCTAAACTAGATTCCGGATAGGCCATAATCGGGCCTCTAATTATAAAATGTCCTGGCATAAGAATTGAGATCGTTGGGATCACTTGAAAGCGGAGTAAACGGTTTAGAATTTATGCCTTCGACTGGAATTAGACCTGGGATTAGGATCTATTAAAGTGATTAACTCATATTTCAACTGCTTCATTAGTTATGCGTTTTAAATGGAACTTAGCACTTTTGATAGTTCTATGTGAAATAAATAAATGATATTATCAAGCAAAGGATCAATGATATGATGGCAGTTGAAAAAATAAAATACCACTTTATTTTTTCAGTAAACAATTTATACAATTCGTTAGGCTCATGTTTTGCCTCGATAAAAATTCAAGTCGTTATCCGATTTCTACGGAATGTCCTCTCCTGCAAATAAATTGCTTTAGTACATCTAAAAATGTTTTCGCGGAAAGATCTGCCGCAAGTATCTATGTGTATTTTGAAGTTAGACATACAAACAATGCTATATAACATTATTATTTTAGTATTTTTTCATTTACCTTTTTTATACCAATAAGGTCCTGCGTAGTCTACTCCGCATTTTTCGAACGCATATTGTATTTACTCGTGCTTTCGATAAATTGATCATTACAGTTGTATTTAATTTAGGTGCATTACGGAAACATATGACGCATTTATTTATTATACTACGAATAATAGTTCGAGCAGATGTCGGCCAATATCTTTGACGAATCGCTGACAAGGTAGTTTGTACTCCAATATAGAAATGACGTTCATGAAGGATAATCATTTTCATGAAAGGATGTTTACTAGGCAAAATCGGATGCTTATGTTCAAATGACACACTGACGTGACGCAATTGGCCAACAACTCTTAGAATACTCTGTTCGTCGATAAACGGATTCAATTTTAAAATTTTATTGTTTTTATTTACACGATTGAAGCGTTTAATGTAATGTAATTCCGTCCTGAATGAATTACGTTTTACTATTTTTAGTCTCAAGTTCTCCAATTCATCAGTAGATAATGGCGGAACTAATATGATCTTATTCTCTGAACGTAACTCATGATGCACACCTTGTGCATCTAGAGATCTAGAGTATAAAATGCAATAACACGTACAAGGGATGACAACTTCGAGAATCGCTCAATAATTTCAAATTGCTGTTCAGTCTCTGTTTCAGCTATTAAAGCTGTAGCTCTTCCCTCGGGTAATTTTATATTTGATGCAGAAAAATTCTCAGAAGGCTAATTGTTTTTGTCTAACATTAGCCAGGGCGAGCCAGTCCATTACGCTGATTCATGCAACATGTCCGGCATGATACCTCTAAAGTAAATTTGCAGGATTTTCTTCACTAGGAACATGATTCCATTGACGACTGCATGATCGCAGCCAACATAATACAATACGCGAATCTGTTCATAGAAGGACGCCATCTGTAAACAGCAATTCAATATTTTTTGCGTCTGTGATAATAATAATGCGCCACACAGTTCGAGACGAGGAATCGACAATGTTTTGAGAGGCACCACTCTGGATTTGGAATAAATGAATCTCAATAAATGAATCTCAATGCGACCATCATCAGAAATGGACCATAGATAAATACATACGCCATAAGCCTGTTCATTTGCATCCGAGAAGTCATAAATTTTCTTGATTTGTGTGTGTTATTGTATGTATGATCACCTTACGGGTTATCTTAATATTACCAAGAATCTGTAATTTATGCTCATATTTTCTCCAAAGCATATGTAATTCATTGGAGATAGACTCATTCTAATTAACCTTAGCGCGCCATAAATCTTACATTATAATTTTAGCAATTACAACCGATGGCTCCAACAATTCTAAAGAATCAAATATAAACTATTCAAGACAATATGCTACCCTTAATAGATCTTTCCAATGGCGGATGCTGTCCAATGCTTTCAAATTTGAAGATGTCTGTTTCACAATTCCATCACACCGAGTGTCCTAGTCTCAATATTATCCCCTACTAAAGTGAATTTTTTCTTGTGAAATTTTCCTTGTACATCTTGAAGAGAGGAATGATTAGATAACCACTTCGTTAATTCGAAACTCCTCTTTGTGAGCAATTCGACCGTTTGTGTTTTTATTTGTAATGCCTCTGGCAGCATGGATGCGCCCGTAAGTAAATCGTCTACATAAAAATCACGTAAGATTATTTTTGAATCGATAGGAAATGAATTCATTTCATCCTCAGTGAACTTTTGTATTGTCCTGATAGCAAGAAATGAGGCTGAAGCCGTACCATATGTAAAAGTAAACAACTCGACGTAAGTCTTTAACTCTTTTTGCGGAGAGTCACGCTAAAAAACGCTGTAAAAGCCTTTGCGAATCAAAAATATCTGATATATTTTATATATATCGATATATTTTAGTTGTAGCGGTCATTGCATGTGAAAATGTTCACGAAAGCGAAGATAAAAAAATAAGTCCTCTTGAATGGACAACTAACAATGAACGTTCAATGATGCTTTTGCATGATGTATCGAAGAGTACTCATAGCTTTGTAATGCTACTTTCTTTAAAAATTGGGATGTGGCATGTAATATGATATTTCGTAATTTACTGAAGATTTTATTTCGCGCATATGATCTAAGTCAATATATATTCTTGCATTTTCTGTATTGCGAGTACACATCAGGTTGTAATAGTAAACATTTTTCTAAATTGAGAAAACGTTTTCTGTGTATCGTCTAGTTGTATTTTTTCATCATTCGTGAGCAGTCTAACTATGAAACGGCTTTCAATATTGCGAGAAATATTTGCCTGAAAATGCATTTCGCATTTTCGCTCATCAGGAGTGTATTGAATTCTTTTGTCATAAGAAACATCATGTTTGATTTCCCAAAATCTGGAAAGAGATTTATTTAATTCGTTAATCGAGGTAATATGACACGTTGCAATCACGACATTGCTTAAATGTCCATGCGTTGTATCGGAAATCACCCAGCGTAATTTAGTTTTTTGTAGGATGGGATGTGTCATACACACTCTAATTTGACCCACGCAAATAAGCTGCCAAAACATTTGAGTTCCTATAAGCAAGTCGATTTCGCTGGGATGTTAAAGCTAGGATCAGTAAGGATGATATTCGATAGCATTCTAAATTCCGACATCGGATAAAATTTCTGCGATAAAATATCCTGCGGATAAAATTTTGATTTTAGGAAGCATTATACAATCAAGACTATTAATATACTTATTCGTTCGAGACTGAAAACTGATATTAACTCCTTTCATTCATTATTTCCTAATATTATTTCCTTTAATTCGAATGTTCCTTTTTGTCGACATGTTTAATACACGACGATTAAATTGTAATTTATTTGCCAGATTTTGTGTAATAAAATTCAGTTACGAACCACTATCCAGTAACACTCTGCAGCCATGAGGCTGTATTTGACAATCGTATATGTTAACTATAGCGATTAAGAGGAAAACCTTGGACACACTATTAATTTGCGTGCATTGAGTAACTACTGGGGGGTGGAGACTCTGATACGGATGTGTGTTTGCTACAATAATTTAGGAAGGATTGAAGATTGATTCTCAATATTCGATGTGCTAATCTTATTTGAATCAAAATGCAACAACATATTGTATGCTTTCGCATACTTCCTACAAGATCCAGACGTGCAATCCTTTGCCTGATGCCCTTTAGTCTTTAAACAATTGATGCATAGAGTTTTTTTTGAGTTTTTTACAATTTCGAAATTTTCTTTGCAGGCAATTTGCGAAATAAAACATACATTAAAATATGAAATGATTGTTTTTTAATGCATACAACTCTGATTCGAAGTACTTACATGTGAACTTGGAATTTTGACTTTCTGAGAATTATTCGATACAACTGAGTTTGATCGTATGGATGATTTGTTAAAAGTTGCTTCTAGAGCCTCACATTTTTGTACTAAAAAATCGGTAAGCTCCTTGAACGTGGATATTTGATTGTGTGTATGGCTTGTCTGCCATTCTTTGATTGTGGAAGAGTCAAGCTATTACCAAGTGGCTCATCCTGTCGTCTTAAGAGTCTGTTAGCCTTTGAAGGGCTCTGAGTGCTCTGAAATGTTTGAGTAAGTTATCAAGCAAATTTCGCATATAATTTTCTTTGTGAATTGGAAGAATCACAAACATGACTTTGATATGCGTTTGTATTATACGTTTCTTATTATCAAAATGGTCATTGAGTAATTTCCATGCTTCTGAATAATTATCATTATCTGATATCAGCTATGATATCAAACGATTTAATGATTTTGGCAGTCTTATCTTTTAATGAGGATCGCAGATAATGAAATTTGAGTTGCTGATAGACTCGCGTTAGCAAGAATAAATTTATCGAATGAATCATGAAATGTACACCAATCCTCATAAACACCCGAAAATACAGGCAATTGCATTCGATAACTTAATTTGTATTTTGTGTGACTTGATTAGTACTATCACTGACCGATTGGGGAATAACTTGCGCTTGTTCGAAAAAAGTTTGACTAATCCACTGTATAATGCCATAAGTTGAAAATATGCCTCCTCAAACCGAGCACGTTCCTCTGCATGTGCCGCGATTACATTCTCATTTGAATCTGAATCTAAGCATTCAATGTATGATTGCACTTTATCATATTGCCTGAATAAATTCGTCAGTTTTTTTTTACGTTCGACTAATCCAAATTCGTCGCCTGCTCGGCTTGCGGAGATTCTAAATAAGTATGCATTCTTGTCTATCAATTTGTATTCCCAATGTGTCAAATATTTCGGCACAGTGATAGAATCGTAACAAAATATATAAATGTTGATGAAATGTTCAGAATATTGTATGAATCTACTTCTTGTATATATCATGAAAATCATTTGCGAACCAACAGTACACATCTTTGTTGACAGAGGGCCGCGGCGGAGAGCATTTATTTGTTAACAAGAATCATCTGAGAATGAATATAAAGAATGCAGCATTTCATTTGTAAAATAAGCAATAAGCCCCAAAATTGGCTCGAAGATGAAAGTGTGAAATGTGTTTTCAGTAAAATTAAGTTTAAAATAAAATTTTGTTTAAAAATTGATTTTCAGGGACAACCGGACCTGGAATTTTTGGAAAAATTAAAATTTTTTTATATGTAACGGAACATATATGTAACGATATATAAATGGAATCTTTAACTGATATTTGAATGTGTTTTTACATTCTGTAAATATTTTGGAATATTCCTAAATATTCTTGGAATGTTTTTTTGGGGATTTTAGGAATGTTTTATGAACCTTTCAGGAATATTTAGCATTAGCTGGGGGATTCAACGCACTCGAAATATGTGCACAGAAGAAAATACTACAGAATAAAATGTTCTATTATAGTTAAGTTCGGAATATTAGGAAATAAAAATGGTCATTTTTATGAACGCAGCTCAATCATTTTCCATAGAGAGATAAATATACCGTTGGAGAAGTCTTCTTCCTTTGTTCAATAGTATAAAAAAATGTTGAAATTGAATAATAACAGCGAAAACACCATTTTTTTAAGTATCAATCTGAAAATGATTTTTTAATCAAAATACGAGATGTTGAGAGTGCTTGAAGATTTTCCTGTGTATGTTACAATTTTCTGTTTCACTAGACCTACAATCTACACTATGTCATTTCAAAAGTATCCTACTTCTTTTTTATTTTGTCGTATTATGTTATAAATAAGATAAAATAAAAAATAAGTATCTCTACTTTTTTAATAAAATTTATTTAGAATTTATTTAATTTGAACAAAATACTTAATATTTTTTTAAACTTATTAACTTGATCTAATTATATCTCAATAAATTTATTAAGATCGTATGTGTGAATACACAACAAGTAAGTGTTTAATGCCTACAACAGCTGGATCTTAGATGTTTTAAATAATTTCTGTGAATTTATATATTAAATATGTAGTCGTTTGAATTGCGCGCCGAATTAATTTTTCGGACTTACAAACGCAATTAAACTATTATACATAATAATATAACAAATTAAATTAACAAACAATTTAATAATTTGATCAATCAGGCAGTCTATTAGAAAGATTAATATACTGAAAAACTGTAAATAAATCCATTGTGAAAAATATTACCTCGGCTGGGAATCGAACGTGAATATCTTATGTAATCTTGAATATCTTTCATACGAGCGTTCTAAGCCTTTAAACTGCCATTATTTAAAGCATCTAGGATCCAACTTTGACCTTAGGCATTAAATTTTTACTTGTTGCTAATTATATTTTACACAATGACAAAATAAACGGTAATATAAGCTTAAAATACATTAATTTTATTACTATAAAGTTATTCACGGAATCATACAGTGCATGTAGTCAGAAGGAGTTATAAAAGGAAGATTATTATTAAGGATACAATTTTGATACATTATTGGATTAAAATATAATTTCTTCTGACTACATTGCATCATGCTTTCTATATCATGTGATACTTTTTTTAACTGACAATGGCAGTTTTTAATTTATTTGTTTTCTATAATTTAATGATTGAATGATATATGATAATAATGACTGAAGAAGGTACTGTATGAGTCGAAAGTTTCGAATATGTCAATAACTTTAGTAATAAAATTAATCATCTATTTTAAGCTTGTATATTATCATTTATTTTGTCATTGTTTAAAACAACAAGCATTTATATTATACTTTATATTTTATATGTTTTATAATTTTTCTAAAACTTGTAAATCAAGTAATCACACTAATTACCGTAAAACAGAACAAAATATTTTTTATCGTATTTTATTGAGTTCTCTTATTAATGCCAACTTAAACAGTCGACAACACGTTGATGGATATTGTCGCAATATGGTGGTCGGAATTAAACACTTTTGCATGATGGATGCATAGTCCATCTAGTGATTCAGATAGACGATGATTAATCGATACCATCATGTTCGTGTACATCAAAGACATAGAGAATGGACTACGCGAGTCGTATGTCAAAATGATTTATAAAAGTAAGAGAAAGAGACTATGGAAGACGGCCAATCTGTATCACTTTCCATTCATCGATGTAAAGAGAGAGAGAATGAGACGGAAATTGGTCATCTTCCTCGGTCTCTGTCTCTCATTATTTTGAGAGAGATTACTCTGTCTTTGGTATGCACCTATAAAAATTATTTCCATGAATATTATCTTTATATTATGTGCATATGATATGTGTATTTGAAATAATTATCCTAAAAAATCATCTGTTCATAATTTATATTGAAACAAATAATAGTTTACTGGATGATAATGTGTATTTATTCACAAGCATGGTCTTGGTTTGCAGATGATTAGTGCACGCATAATTAATCGGTACGAATTAACTCCAAATTAACAACATGTAACAACGTCGCAGCTAAACCAGTCATGGAAAACAGATCATCGAGAGAAATCGGTGAGTTGTTTATCAAACTGTTTTGTATACATATTATTTGCTTATTATAATTCATTGTGATTCGAGATTATAACGGCATAATAGAAGATAAGATAGTACATTGAGAAAAAAGATTGCTATCTCAAAAAATATTAATTGATTCAACTAAATGCCACAATCATAGGTCAAGCAAATATTTGTTAATTTAAACAAATATTGGTTTTTGAAATTTGAACAAATAATATGTTTTAAATTACAAGATTTTGTTAACTTAAATATATAAATACTTGGACTAAATAATCATTATGAACTAAATGCATTTTTTATTTAATTTTTATTATTTATTTTTTATTTTTATTATTTATTATTTATTTTTTATTTTTATTATTTATTATTTATTTATTATTTAATTTTTAATATTTATTAAGTTAATAATTTTTTTCTTAGTGCATAAATATTATTATCGATATGTGTAAAGAGATACATTATGTTTTTATTACAATTACTGAACAATTCGTAATATACAATTTGTAATAGATCAACAAGAAAAAATCCTATTTTTCGATCGATGCAGATTTTAGTGTTTAAATATTTCTATGTGAATTTATGCACACATCTGATTCTGCAAACCGCGTTCCGATCTTTTTCAGTCTTGAAATATCAACAGAACAAAAGTAATAATATCACATATCTATTAAATTAACAAGCAATTTAATAACTTTATATGTTAAAAAGCACATTTATAAGAATACTACAATAATTTAATGTTAATGAGAATTTTAAATCTGCAATTAAATTATTGAAGAACATTGCCTCAGCCGGAATTCAAACTTGGATCTCCCGCATTTCAGGCGAGCGTCTTCATCATTCAATCACCGACATTTACAAGTAATATTTTACTTAGCAATTTATTCTATAAACTAATGATTATAAAATAAAAAAGCTTATATATCAATTTATATCAATTTTATTCTTTTAAAGTATCTAGGAAAAATACAAATTTATCGACTGAGGTCAAAATTTTAATAGATAATTGTTTTAATAATACTAATATAGTAAATAACATTTATTTACAGAAAATAAATATTTGCTATTGTATATAAAAAGTATCGACAGTTGAATCAAATTAATAGTTTTTATGCTACGTTCGCAAAAACCAAATAAATATATGTTTACATTTAATAAATATTCAACTGGCACTATTCAAACAAAAATATTTATAAAAATTTAGTACACTTTTCTTTCAATATTTAAAATATTTAATGCGTTTTCTAAAAATTTCTACAACGCTTTTTCAACATTTGGCAGTGTGTAACTCTTATTTAACTGTTGCTTTATGATTATTCTTAATGTGTTAACTGAATTTGATTTAATTGATACTATGAAAGAAAAAAAAGAAAAATCAAATAAATTAATATTGATCGATATTGATAAAAGAAGTTATAAAATAAAATATATTTTCGATAAATATTGAAAATAATCGAAATAATTGAAATTAATTCTGACGATCTTGATATATATTATCAAAGTCATAGTACAAGAATATAAGTCTATGTATATTAGTATAAGATATATATTTCTTTCCCAAAGATGCGTAGTCGTCTTGAACATGGCGGCTACGCTTTGACCAATCAAAGTGTCGGAAGTCTTAGGATAAGCATTTTGATTGGTTGTTTTGATTTAATTTGCCGGTCATTATGTGCGAAGGTTGTGTTCTGATTATACCAGGTGTATAAGCTTAAATCCGCTGTTTCTTAGTCAGAAAACCTTTTTTTTTCCTAGGAAGCAAAAACAAATTTATTCAAAGTACTTGCCCTCGCTACCTATACATTTTTCCCATCTTTCGGGCAATTTGTGTATACCACGTCAAAAAAATTCCTCATCTTTCGAGGCAAACCACTCATCAAGCCATTTTCGGACGTCTTCGTAAGAATCGAAGTGCCGCTCAGCGAGCGTGTGGCCTAGCGACGAAAACAGGTGATAGTCAGAAGGTGCCAGGTCTGGTGAGTAAGCGGGATGGAGTAGCACTTCCCAGTTGAGTATCTCCAAGTAGTTTTGGACCATTGTTGACGTGTGCGATGGTGCGTTGTCGTTGAGAAAAATCAGCTTGTCATGTCTTTTCCGATAATTCCGGCCTTTTTTTACGCACGGTGCAATTTGATCAGTTGTTGATGGTAGCGGTGAGCATTAACAGTTTTACCAGGTTTTAAGCTCGTAATAGATGACACCCTCCTGATCTCACCAAACGCACAGCATCGTCTTCCGTTCGAAGCGATTTGATCTTGAGGAAGATGTTGATGGTTGGGCGGGATCAATCCAAGATTTCTTGCGTTTAGGATTCTGAAAATAGATCCA
>Ga0157364_1003018_pt1 | contig 16130 bp, 11 predicted proteins | sample AttsexASBM2_FD_111476 | JGI IMG/M metagenome (GOLD analysis project Ga0157364, IMG submission 111476) | Fungus gardens microbial communities from leaf cutter ant in Ribeirão Preto, State of São Paulo, Brazil - Atta sexdens ASBM2 | ecosystem: Host-associated > Fungi > Mycelium > Unclassified ...
AATTTATTGTCAAAATTTTTTTACAAAAGAATGCATGCTTAAGTTTTGTATATAATTATTTTGATAAACCAAAATAATTATTTTTAGATCTACATTTAGCTAAATTTTAAAATATTTTAGCAAACAATTTTCATACGCACTTTTTAAAATATTTGGAGTGGAATCTAATTCTAAAGAACGACAAAGAAATGACAATTGAGCTGTTGAAAAAGATTCAATTTTTAAGAGTGAGAGTTTTAAAAGATTTTAGAGAGTACATTTCTGTTTTCACATTCCAATGAGCATATTTATCATAGGAACGCGAGAACAAGCCTTCGTCTATGCGATGTCGGCCGCCGCTGCGGTTTGGAGGCTCGCGCGAGGATGCGCTTTGGGGAGCTTGGCGGCTTGTTCTTGCGCGACTCCACCGCGAAGAGAGCCACCCTCGCCATCCGCGCTTATCTCGCCCTCATCTTTCACTACCATGTCCGTCTCTTTCGACACGCTGTCCGTAAGGAACTCCTTCAAGTGGGGCGGCTGCGGGGACGACGTAAGATCCGCTTCAAGGATGGCTAAGCGGTTTCTTCAGGGTGCAACGCCGCCTGGTACCGGAGGGACCGCGAAGTTTATGCACGCGGTCAATATGCACAACAATAGAGCGGGTAGGAGGGTGAGTGTTTGCGATAACACAAGTATTGATAAATAAGAAGAGCATTAGACGTACAGATGGTAAGATTTAAATTATTTAATTATTTTTCATTATTTTTGAAATTCTATAGAGTTTTGATATAAAAAAATGTAATCAAAAAAATACTTTGAATCAAGATGCCTATATGAAAAACTAAAACCAGTAAAGGATTCTATTGAGTATCTATCTTGATAAAATGTTTCATTATAAAGCTCTATCAATAAACAAAAAAATGAGAAGCATATTTCAAATTGAGATTTTGTCTAATTGTAAATAGACAAATGAAATCAGCCAAGAATTCTATTAGTATTCTTGATTTTCGGAAAGAATGCGATATAATCGCGATTAACACTTCGTTCGATAGGCGGTCGAGCAGTCCTTGACTTTGGAGTGCAAGTGCCACGGGGTGTCGGGTTCCTGCAGCGTGCGTACCTGCTGGCGCGGTTTAGGTGCATCGGGACCATCCGTCGCCGGAAGCCGTTTACTACGCAGATACGCCACTGCGGCAGAAGTCAGGCTGAGATCTGGCGGCAGATTGCCGCCTCTGTATCATCACGATAATCTGCTCTATACTACCAAGAGTCCCGATTACTGCTTACCCGATAAGAAGAGAGGCAGCCTCGGCACGATAGGCAGGTCAGATGCGTTTACCTTCCATGCAATGCGTAAAATTAATATTTAGTATCATGTCTCTTCCGCTTTTATAAAGATAATTATAAGAGATAAAGAGTTCAGAATATCAGAAGTCTTAGATTGGTATTCATAATCTTATTATACTTAAGATCGTTTTAAGACAGTCTTTAAATGTCATAAGCCAATCACAGAGCGGACCGTGGCATCTTAAGATATTATTTAAGACGATTTTAAAATAAGAATAGCAAATATCGGCCTTTAGATATTTCTATAGTGGTTTAAATAAAAAAAATGTATGAAATATACAATTTCAAAGATAATTATAAGGTATAATCGTAAATCTTACATTCAGGAAATACAAATTCTTTTTAAATATATTCAGTTTTATTAAAGTACACGAAAAGAATGACTTTGCTGAAGTATCTAAAAATTTAAGTAAATACAGATCTGAAAATAATTTTGTTAGATTAAAATAATATTGTAAAAAACTCGAACATGAAATGCAAAAATTTTGACATTCTAGAAATCTTGAGCATCCTACATAATTATTTTGACAATCCAACAAAGTTATTTATAGATCTGTATCTAGCTAAATTTTTAAATACAGCAAAACCGTTCTTTCCATACAGAAAATATAAAAAATAATGGGAATGTTATTTTCTTTAAAACGAATATGTTTTCAGGAAACTCGTTGGTGCTTGTAAATCGGTTTAACGTTTACTCGTTAAAAATTCTTAGTTTACGAGCTCGTGCGATGTAGTACATAATATAAATTTTAGTTTTGATATGACCACGATGTCGAGCGAATAAGTATCGCGTAAAGAGGCTCGAATTGCATTTTAATGTGCCTGGTAGTGCACGAAGAAGGATTTATCAACATCTATTGCGTGAAAAGATCTTTTTTCACGACTGCCGTTCATTAACGAAGAAGCAACGAGCAAAGAACGTGACAAGTTTCACTGCGAACGATGTCGATTATCACGTTAACTGCATCGTTAAAAAAACCGGATGTATGGGCAACAAATGTGCAATGTTCTTTCTTGTAAAAAACAGGAATCGTTTTTCCTTCAAATATTTAGACTCAAATAGTTTTTTTAAGCTAACGAATAAATAAAAAGGAGAGAGTAGAAGTTTAGCTATCACTTAATGGCGCGAAGATGCCTCTCTCATTTCTTAATAAGAAAAAAAATGAGGACAGAACTTGGCAGGTAGAAAAGCAGAATGGTGGCCTCATATGAAGGGACATAAAGGGAGAGACAGGATGTAAGGATCAGTCGTCTACTTTTTTTCGGTAGCCGCGGGCTAAAGAACCTTCTTCTTCTTCCGAACGCAGTAGTCCATACATTCTCGTGATAGGTTAGTCGTTAACTTTTCTTGTAATACGCGAATTATTTATGTTCTCACGATTTATCTATTGGAAGCAGTAGAAACAAATAAATCTAGTCTTCGAAAATTGTTCTTTCACTAATTTTGCTGAAAGATCTAAACTTATATAGCACAAAAGCTTGCAGTAATATTTGCAATATTACTGCAATATTACTAGAATCATCTGTGCTATATATAAAAAATTTTGCTGAATGCAGATCTAAAAAGAATTTTGATAAATCGTAAAAAATTACTGAAAATTAAAAAATGAGTAATATGCAAAATATTTTAGCAACCTATTCTAGCAATCAGTTTGAGTTTTAAACAAAATTATTTGGATGGTTCAGCAAAATTACTTTCAAATTTGTATTCAGTAAAATTTTAGATTTTGCAGCAAAATTTGTTCTTTCCGTGAATTGATTTCGGCTGAATCGCTAAAAGCAAATTTCAAGAATCGATGTATCGCCTTCTATTTTTCTTACAGAATTAACGTGTAATTTTATTTTGTGTAAATGCGTCTGTTAATAGTGAGCTCGTGTAACTTTATCGCACGCACTATCCTAGTTTGGTTATAGGCAGGTATAAAAATGCGAAAAACCATTAGCACTGTCATAAGCTCAGCTTTTATGAGACACTCAGGTCAACGCTGATTGCGACTTCCCTTTAAGATCACTTATACTCATCTCAGTCGTAATCGAAATATTCCATTGATCGTTTCAAGGCAGTATCCGTGAAGATCTTTCCTATATATTATTTTACAGTTTGCACTTTTTGCACGTTATAGCAATCCTCTATAATCGCTAACGATCTACGAAAAACTAGTTCGAATAGTTACGACAGCCAATTTTATTTCAGCAATGCAAACATGTTTTTTTTTATATGTTAACGCTTCTTGTGTTTTTCACGTGTTTGAACGTAAAATATAAATTATTTAAAATTTATTTGTCAAAAAATTGCTTTGATTAAAAAACATTTTTATATAATAATAATTACATCAATATAAATTCTTAATTCATTAATCTTTTCTAATTCTGATTAATTTGACCGCTACTCAAAAGAAAAACAATAAAAAAAAGAAGCTACAGTCCCGTAAAACGTGGATATTTTTCTCATAAATCAGTATTTATATATATAATGAGAAAAAGATGTACTAAATTTTAATAAATATTTGTTCAAATAGTATTAGATGTATTATATTAAATGTAAGTTCATTAAAGATAATCAAATATATTTATTTGATACAAGAACCATTAATTTAACTATCATATTTTTATTTAATAAATATTTATTTACTGTAAGTAAATGATAAATTAGTATTATTCACACAAATATTTATTACAATATAATACATTTTTGTTGGTCCATTCTTATTTCAAGAATTCTTATTTCAAGAATTCTTATTTCAAGAATCACCTTCTTAAATAATGTTTTAAGATGTTAATATGGTCCTGTGATTGGTTTATGATATTTTAAGCCTATACTTAAGATATAGTCTTAAATATAAGAATCGACTACAAATACCGGCCATGGTATCAGCCGGAGGCGTCGGACTGTATCGGGGTGTTCATAAAATTTCCTTATCCTGTTCCTCTCTTTTCATTTCTAGGGGTCGTAATGCCTAGCCACACGCGACGAATTTCTTTCCGATTCTTTCGATCTCAGTTAATCACGTCGTAGCAGATAGCCAGGCTTATTTATGCGAGCGTGCCAGTAATTACGTGTGTGAGGCGAGAAGAGAGAGGAGAAGATAGGACTCTCAGAGATAGGATGCGTCTCGCCATCCAAACGACGCTCGGTCGTCTCTCGAACCTGTTCTCGAAACCGAATGAACACGCGTGTTTTACGATGCCTTGTTCGACAGACTGTTCGCCACGCGAATACCGTTACGGCAGGATCCATTCACGGTTTTATTGCTGTTCTTTTTCCGCCACTACTGTCTGAGAGTGTTAACGTTAATTTTTGCTACGTGCCATTTCGCGAATTAGCGCTACCGTTCGAAGAGCTCTTTTCGGCAAAAATGCTTTACGAGGAATTATTGTGTCATGAGATTTTTTTATGAATATGGAATAGATTTCTTCGCAAAATCAAATTCGATATCGAATTGTTATTCTATAAATTCTTTGAAGTGGAATCTCTGTAAAGATTGAAAATTGAGTCAGTCTTGAAAAAGAGTGGAATTTTCAATTTTTAATAAGCTTTCATTGTTTAGAGTAAGATTTACTTTAAGTTTTAAAAAGTACATATCTAACTTTAGTTTATGATCTGAAAATAATTTTATTGGACTATCAAAAATAATTATGTAAGATGCTCAAACATGATGAATAATGTGTGCGAAAAATTTTGACATTCTAATAACCACCTTAAACGTACATAATTACATACATAATTACATACATAATTATTTTGATGGTCCAACATAATTATTCTCAAGTCTGTATTTAGCTAAATTTTTAGATACTTTAGTAAAAAAAATTGTTCTTTCCGTGTAATACTTGTTATTCCTAGAACATAAATTATTTCGAAATGAAATCATTGTATATTGAATTCTGCTCATTTAGGTCACACTATACAGGATATACAATATATTAACTAATTTATCGTGAGTGCATCAAAGAAAGGCGTGAACTGTATCCATTTCGGAAAGAAGGGCGGCATTTGTAACACTGTGATTGCATTCGTCATGGATTTTCCGGCGGTACAAAGGAGACGGCTCTCCATTGTCCTCCAATTATCCACGCTTCGCTTTGCGTGAGTTAAGATCACCCATGGCATTCCGGAGATGATAATCAGGATCATAAGATGCAGGAAATGATGGACGCACATGGCAATTCCGATGAATCTTTTATCTCGGTCTATAAATCGCGTCTCATTGTTCGCGTTTTGCGTTGCAAGAAACGGCGTGAAACGGGATGCTCGCACAAATTACGTATTGGATGTAAGATATAAATAAAACAATATCCTTGCGTGCCGACTACAATGACCCATATTCTTTTGTTGTAGATTTAATATTATATTTAGCCGTTAAATCCGATTGTAATTTACATTACAAAAATGATAAAATACGTAGTATTGATGTGAAAAATTTATCGTTTTTCTATTAAATTTTAGATAAGGAGATCTAGAATTTTTCTAAAAGATGATTAAAATATTCTAAAATAAACATAAATATTTCTAATTGAAAAAAATTTTTAATACTTTAGCAAAACTGTTCTTTCTGTGGAAATATTGGTCTGATTGTGATTTCATCTCATTTAAAATTTGATCGTAGATTCAGTTACCTAACACAAATAGCTTTAAGATATTAAAAATCGAGAACATATCCTTTGTCCTACGAATATGGACGATTTTTCCTAGTTTCACGAGTAATTGATTGGTTCATTAATGAACAAACCAACTCTCTATTTCTTCAATCAATTAATATACCTCGGCCTATCTAGCCCGGATATTAGTTTCTTTCACCACGAACGCGATTTCGCGCGTAGCTATCTATAATTCCGCGACGAGATTTATCAGCGACGCGCAACGTGCTTTTCTTGTTCTCTTCCTGACGACGCGCGAACAGGATCCGATAATTTCGTGAGAGACGATTATCGTAGGCTCTAATCCGACGTTTGTTTCGGACACGCCGATATTTCATTCGTCGAACGCTGATATATGGCGTCAGGTTCTTTAGACTGCCACCGACTCGTCTCGCCGGTTTACAGCTTACAACCCAATAATTATAAGCCCGCGTATAATTATACAAAGTGGGCGTGGCGAATGTTTATCACGCCGTGTTCGACCAGTGTTTCGTGTCACGACGTAACGCTTCTCGAGACACCGCGTAATCTATACGGTAGTCTCGATCGCCCGCAAAAGTGAGCATCTTTAATATCTTTACGACATCAGAGGCGGACGTCATGCAAATCGATTAATAATGGAGTCCGAGGAGCTTTAACGAAGTAACCGGAGAAGAAGTTTCGACGAGGCCATTGAGATAATACAGTCGACCGTTACAGACCGTGAAGATGAATAACACTCTTACGAGTACACTAATTACACGAGTTTCCTCCCTGAAAGAAACAAGAAAGATATTGCTGTCTAATTATGGCAAATATGAAACTTAATCCGTTTGTAATATCCGGTATAATCGCGATCAGATAAAATGATAGTATCAATAATAAAATAGTTCGTTATATTGCTATTAGGAAAGTATATATATATATATATATATTGTATATGTGAAAATTAATTTGAATAATTTGAATAATATCTTAGATGATATAAATCTTATCAAATCTTTTTCCTTTCTATGATACACGCCACGCTGATCTTTATTAATACTTGACTATATTTTATATATTATTCGATTGATTCATTGCGCTGAAAATAGTAGTTTATAATTATAAGTAGACATCATTAGATCAACAAGAAAAGCATTCTATTTTTGGTCGAAGCAGATCTATGGTGCTATGCTTACTAATGTTCATGTATGTAAATTTACTAATTTGTAAGTCTATATACAAATATATTTGTAAATTTATAGATTTACAATTATAAGTAGATATATATTACATATATTAGATCGATAAGAATACATCAAATAAGAAATTTGAAGTACATAAGATTCTTTAATATAATTAATTATACATTTAGATCCAGCAAGAAACTTATAAAGACAAGAACCAATGCAAAGCTGCTTTTACTGCTGAAAACGCAGTCTTGATTTTTAGCAATAGTAGTGAATTTTGAAAGCCAAAAGAAGTATATCATTAATATATTTAATATATATTCTTTAGCCATGATTACGAGGTGAAAAAAATTCTTTTGCAGACAATGCAACGGCAGCAGTTCCGGCTATGAAGGCTGCGAGTACCTTTGCTGTGGCCGTGGCCACGTAACCAGGACTGAACAGATCTACGAAAGATGCGACTGCAAGTACATCAGTTGTTGCTACGTCAAGTGCAAAACATGTAGTCGGATCGTGAAGACGTACGAATGCAATTAAGAATAACGCGAATTGTCCGGGACAATTGGCGATGGAGATGTAATCCACTTGACGAAGAAATAAATTCGCGTGCGTGAGCGCGTTGCAAATTAAGCATAAAATTAATTAATTAATTTTGCGAGATGCGTTCATATGAAAGTCCCGATCCGGGATAATAATTATTTAGGCGATAAATTATTTACCGTGAACGTGTACGACTCTCTCTCTCTTTCGCGTGACGGTATGTAGTAAAAAGAGTTATTTATACCGCTACTTGCTATTTATTCGATGTGTGTGCGTGTATTGCGGCAGATGATTGCAAATAAACGCATTCATTCCTGCCGACAGATTCGCGGAGTTAAATGTAAATCGGCGTTATCGACATCGATGTGTTATCGTCGTCGCAACTTCGAGAACGTAGATCAGAGCAGTGTACATAGAATGCTCGATATTTCGATGTAACCTACATTTACATTCTGCAAATACACGTTGCTTGGAAATGGCAGCCGACTTTATCCTTTTTCCTGATTCTCACAATATCTATATATGTACATACAATTTGACATACGTTCGTGTCGAATGTATGTACGGCAAGATTCAATTTCCAAACTGGAAAACTTGTGCTTGATTATGAATAATTCAGCAGCCAAGAGGCAAAGCGTCGCGAATTCGTTTCGACGGAAACGGCGATCAGATAATATATGCCTTGAAAGAAAAAAATTTCTTTCCCGCTATAAACGAAAGATTTATACTTAGATTTATGCTTTATTATATTTAATGTAGAACTACTTCATGAGTAGTACCGATAAGTATCACTTTTTATGAGACAATAAAATTATACTGTCAATTAAAATGCATATTCTTTACGAGCACAATATAAATGTGTTACATTAATTATACGGATCATTTGACATTCCATATGTTTATTAAAACTATATTTATTTGTTAATTTGAAATTCAAGTAATAAGCGAGATGTTTGCGCCCTTTCTTTATTACTGTGATGCAACAGAGAAAACCCTTAGAGAAATTTATTAATACTATAAATATTAAATTAATTAGTGATTAATTATATATTTTTAAACAAATTATATATTTCGATTAAAAATATGTTATTAAGAATAGTGCTTTTAATTCAAAATAATTATCATTAATTACATGATTTAATCTTTCACTATCTATAAGATCTTTGAAGTTATCAGATATATGTATATTTAGATTGTAAATTCTAGCAGATAAATATAAATGTAAAAAGTTAAAAGTAAAATACAATTCAACTTGTAAGATGGTAAAGACCGATTTGCTCTAGTAGCAAAATTTATTGGCGTAATATTGTTTAACATATTCCCATGCTAAAATTTATGTCTCGTCATCAATGAATGTTGTGCTATTCGGGTATTGTTAAAGCTTTGACAAATCTCTCTCTCTCTCTCTCTCTCTCTCTCTCTCTCTCTACTAAATTTTTTTAGATATATATATAAAACTTATATATATAATTTGAAATAAAAAAATTGCTGTTTTTTCAAAATTTGCTGCCAAAAAGATTAAAATTCCATGTTGTCGACAAAGGATTAATATACTTACAGTATTAAATTTTTCTAAACGGGAAATGTTGCATTATAAATAAAACAATGTTTCAATGTAGACGTCAATAAGTACAATCTCTGTAAATATTACAAATATTACCTGTTTCCAGCTACTTCTTCTTTCCTTTGTTATATATATTGCATATTGATCTAATCTGTTGGATAATCGATTCGCGTAAATTAAAATAATTAAGTAATCACGATTGATTTGATCACAATTCCGAATCTATCGAAATTCGAAATAACGAATGGCGATGAAGCGACAGATTTCAAAAATTAGTGTTCAGAAACTCATCAAAAACATCATCAGTTTGTCCAGAAAAATTTTCTGGGGATTTTTCAGAAAACAAATCCTATTGGATATTGTATATTCGAGAGCTTGATCGTTTTGACCGGTCGTAGGTGTCGTATTCATGTTGCTTGAAATTTCTTATTTTAAGTTCAAAATTTTTGAATTTAATTTAAAATAAGAAAGATATATATTTAAGCATTGAAGAGAAAGAAAGCGAATATGCTAAGCGTAAAAAGTACAAGTAACGCGAACAAATCATAAATAAATTGCTTAGGAACACTAGGATTTCTTCCCGCGAAAAAGTGGAACCGTTTGTAACTGTCGAGTGCGCGAAGTGTAATTCGAAGGGGCAAGACGCGATCGCGCCGTTTCGAAATTTTGAAATCGCGGTCAGTTACTGAGAGACGCGTCGTGTTGATTGCATGGGTTCAAATCGCTTCGCGTTTTTTGTGATCGAGAGACTACTTCAACCTTGACGTCGAAAAGTGTTCTGCGAGATATACATACGACGCAGACGTTGCCGACCACGAAGTTGACGATCCATCGTTGCTCTGAGCCTCATCCGAGCTCCCCGAACTTCCCGCTCCGAAAACTATTTCGCGTCACGTCATACAGCTCTCTTTGATCCACGTCATCGTTCTCTTGCTGAGAAACTTCATCGAGATTGCAACATAGCCAGGTACATGTATAACGCATATCTTGATTATTAGTTGCAATGCGCAGCTGTACGTTTTTTACAACATTAGAATATACATATAAACTTTAGAAATGCATGTAATGGCGACAGCCGCCATTTCGAGATTTTACAGCATCCCATTAATTTACGAGCACAGAAATAATTTTTATTGCGTCTTTATATCGTCTAATATTGATAGCAAAATTGAATTATGACTACTGATAGAAATACTAATAATGTATAATATATATGCATTATAAAAGAGATTGAGAGATATTATTATTGTTGTCGGAATTGAAAAATATTTTCGCGCGACGATTTTGATTGCGAAAATGCTCAGTGTGTCAATGTGAATTTTGTTTCCTCATTGCTGTTATTCTCTATCACGTTCTCTTCTGGTTTTATGTTTAAATCTTTAATAAACTCGTACCAATTTATCCCTTCACCGCAGTCCGGTTCTTTCTCTGATGCCCACCAAAGTGCCGTCTGCAAATAATGAATAATTATGCCTCAGGAGATTTATTTCCTGTCTTATATTTAAATTTTTCTTTTTTATCCAAGTTTTTCCATTAAAAAATAAAATAAAATTTAACTAGTACAAATACAGTCTTCAACAATACCAGAAAATATAATAAAAAAATATATAATAAAAATATAATATATAGTAAATAATATAATAAAAGAATGTATGGAAAAAGAATGAATTAAAAACATAAATCTAATTGAAAATAATTCTTTTGATTTAATATTAATAAAACGAATACATCATGTTCTGGTTTTAATAAAATATTATTTGTTTTATATTAATAATGTAATTAATTTAATAATATTATCTCAATTAGACTAATGCTATTAATTCGACATTATTTCTTTTTCCACGTAGAAATATAACAATGAGTCAACATACTTTCACGTTCACGGGTGCAGTGGGTGGCAGGGGATCGATTTTCACGTTCATGAACCGCAACAGGTCGTTGTAGTCAATTGTACCGTCTTCAGCTTTGTGCAAACTTACAGGAATCATAATGAGTTATAATCGATATCAGGTAAAATGCCTTTGATTGATTAAGTCATAAATTTTGTCCGAACTTACTGATCCAGCATGGAATTCAACAATTCCACATCGACAGGAATCCTGCAACCACGCAGAATTGTGTATAGAGATCCCCGAGATAAAAATCCAGTTCTATTTTCATCCCAATAATGTAAATCCTCCTCCAAGCGCTCAAGATCATGCCACAGAAATCGGTTTAATTCCATGTGCAGCAAACATCTAAAAATAATTATTGATTTGATTATTACACTAACTATTTTAACTATTTATAATATAGAAATTGTTAATATCCTAACAATGAAAAATATATAAGGATTATCAATGGGAATTAAAAATTTAATTATAAGAATTCCTTATATAAAAAAATTCCTTCGCGTTTTATTGTGTATACTGTTTACAATTCAGAGAAATAATAAGTGACTTATATTTTCTAACATCTTAAATCAAAGAAATTTTATAGGAAATATAAGTTAAAACTAGCTATTTCTCTGAATTGTAAACAGTAACGAAATGCCAAGGATTTATATAAGAAAGCTTTATATTTTTTTAAATTCTTAATTTCTGTCGGTATCCTTACTTTTTTCCCACTGTTTCACGATAACAACAACAACAACAATAACAACAACAACAACAACAACAACAACAACAATAATAATTTCTTTTCTCGTGTCTACGATGCTAGAAGTTACTCCAAGATCTCGAACGGAAAAAAATTAATTATTGGTAATTGCATTGATCAATTGACCGAATCATTTAAATGTAATTTGTTAATTTTTTCTGAGATATCGAAAATTTCTAGCATTGGAGACACATGATTTCAGATTAAGATTCACATACCTCACATACTCTCTCGATAGCTGTTCTATTTTCTCGGGAGACGAATAATGTCGAGCAATTGTGATCATTTCGTGTTCCGTTATCTTGTCTCCCATATAGCGGCGCAATGCCTCCCTACAAATATAATTTTAATCATAATAAATACGAAGAATGACGCGGAAGGAAGGATATAAATATTTCACACCCACTTGAGCTTTACGTATTCTAAACTTCGAGTATCGTCTTTGGTGTCTTCAGATGGGGCGTACAGTTGAATGAACTCTTTATAAACGGGCTGTAAACTCTCTCGAAGTTTCTCCATTATTAATTTCTTGTTCGCTTTGGGATACTGCAAAGAAAGTTTATTCCTTCCTTAGTATCGCATACATAAACAAGTCAAGCTTGGATTGTAATTTTATTTATATTTATTGCAATATTTGGACAGAACTTTTTTGTGAAATGGCTATAATTTGTTTAACGGATAAAATATAGTAACGCACCTTGTCGCAATGTAACTCCATATAACGGAGGGCATAAACATCTGCAGACGTAATTTCAAAATAAAAGTCGTACAGATTTAAGCATGCTCCTATATAAAAATCGTGTGATTTGTAGTATTCCGGTTTCTTGCTTGTGAAAATATCTTGACCAGGTAACTTTATTGGCATCCGTTTTTGGAATAAGGATCTCTGAAAGCCTGATTTAATTTTGCTACATTTTAATGTTATTCTAATATTTTGTTTCTATTTCAATTTATTCACTATATATTTCATTTAACATATGCAATACATTTACTACTACTATTAGCAGCCCATAGTCACTTATAAAAAAAATTAGTAAATCACATTTTTTGATGTTAGATATATTTGGAATAAATCTTTTGTCAATGTAATTTTTTCCAAATTTTTTATATTATGGGTATACCTGAATTTCGTTTTGCCAATTCGAAAATAGAAATCGTATCGTCCATAAGGAATACTCTTATAATGAATTGTCTTTCTTCATCTTCTGGGATTTTTGATATCATTTTCGCTCGGAATCTGAAGACGTGACTATTAAAGCCCTGCCTGAAACGATAACAAGAAATAAAATTAAACAGGAAAGAAGTTAATTTTGAAGCATGTTGCTCGTGACTCACTTGTCGTAACACAGAAACTTGATGAAGTCTGACTTGGGTCGTTTTGGTATCATCGTAAAACAATTTCCGAGAGAATCCTCGTAAGATCCGAAACCATTGTAAGGTGGTATATATTTCTCGATCTTCTGGTATATTTCATCATCTTTTCGAGGCCTTATCAGAGGGGTGAAGTCGTTCAAGCCATACTTCTTTCTAAATTATTTAAAAAATATGTGAAGTCAAGCTCTGATAAGAACATAAAAAAATTCTGCGTTGTTTTACCGATAATATTCTTTGGTAAAATCATCCATGTTTGTGATAATAATTCTTCTTCCGAAAACATTAATCTCTGCACCGATACCCAACTCATTTTCTTTGTAATAATCGGCGGAGATCTTGCCGGTATCTAGAGAATCCACCATGTAATAGCTTTGCCTTGCATCCTCACCTAATACATTCAGAACTGTGAAACGATTTTCCGCGCCAATTGGTTGCAAGCCACTATAAAACTGGAAAGATAATTTTGAAATATATGTAAAAAATTAGATAATTATTGGAACAATGATTAATTTTCTGATAATATATTATTTAATATAACAGCAAAATTTAACATAGCAAATTAATAAAATCTGTGAAAAATCATCTTTATTCAATGTTTATTTCTATCAATACAGATTAATCTTAATTTGTTAGTTTACTCTCTTTAGCTTTTTCTAATTCTTAGGTTGAGAAAAGGATCAAAAAAAGTAAGTAGTAAATTCTACTTCTAAGAATTAGAAAAAGATAAATTAAATCGAGATTAAAGTTAATCTACATTGGTAGAAATTAATATAAATATCATACTTTCGGTATCTTCATCCTTTTAACTAATATTAGACTAGAATCTCGACCAGCATTCGGCAGTACATTCTCCTTGATTTCCATTGTATTATCAGAAAGATAATAATGCAATTCGAGATCATGGATAATACCATGAAGACTCTCGGTATCATCCCAGTATCCATAAAATCGGAGCACCTGCTTACCGTACTTCAAAAAATCTCCAAGAGTATCCATCATACGATTAGGCTTTTTTGGAAATACTTCCTGTGATATTAATCGCGTCATAATATAAATTTTGTATAATCAAAATGTTAAATATTTGCCATGAAAACATTATTAGGCGTGATTTCATTGACATAAGTTTTATTTGCGTTATTCTGTACTTACAACTTTTCGAATTTCATCATACGGATCTTTCGGTATATCTATTGGATCGGGCACTGGTATTCCCATACGGTTAAGGAATTGTCTCGTGAATTTGTCACAATCTACAATTTTATATACTCGCCCATATATCTCGGGTTCCTTGCCGACATTTAAATCAAGTATATCATAATATCTGTACTTCACTGGATCGGGAATCGGTATCCTTTGGCGTCTGACCAAGACACCTTCATATCGAAAATTAATACAATTGCAGTACATATCACTTTACATTGATAATAATTAAAAATGCCTATTTCTACTTCGATTTTTCTTCTAAGAAAAGCGTAATAAGATGCAAAAATAAAACGTCCTGCCGCTAAATGAATTACGAAAATGAAATGCACCGTTGAACCTTGCTCAAGACCACTATTGTCCACAGACGGCTCTACAATTTTCATTGTTCCATCCTCTAGGAAAAAGCTAATTTTCACCACGCGAATGTGGAAAGATGTTTTCCACTTCTCTTGTACAGTCTCTTGGAAAAATGCTTTGAACATGAGTCTCTAAAAAGTGCGATTAAAATAATTAGCATTAATTAATATTAATGTAGTCAATTTATAGTTTGAGAAAAAATTTTCTTAATTTTATTTATTCATACATTTTACAATTATTATTTAGAATATTATGTTAAAGAAATTTCTTAAAAAGTATTGTATAGAATTTTACTGTATAAAATTTTATTTTATTCATTCGTACAACGTTTTACTATAATTACTATATAAAATATTGAAGAAAGTCCTTAAAAAGTATATAAAATTTTATGAGCTTATTTACTGTCAATCATACTTGGCCATCATATGTAAGCCACGACGGCATTTCTGGCTCCTCCCCTCTGGGATAAATGGACGAATAACGGCTATATGCTTTCGTATCCGCTTTCTCAAATAAATAATAAATTCCATGTATCTTGTTAAAGAGTTGGCTTTTGTGAAATCTTGTTCTACCAAGCTGCCAGACATATTTACGATGTAAATCTTTTTCTTTTTGCGCACTAATATTTCATATTGCGCCTATATTTTACATTGATGTGAGCTACATTCTATTACATGCTTTTTAATGTATATAATAGTGTTCGTAATAACATGAAATCTTACCGATATTGTCACAATTATATCATGAATATAAAATTACTCACGTTTTTGTCGACGCTAAATCCTGGGAGACAAGGTAACATCGATGTCCGTTGCATACTGATAAAAATTCTATCAATTCACAGTTAAATTATTGCTTGAATTATAAATTCGTTACAAATGACGCAAAGAGAACACACGATTGATATAAAAACTTCGTACTGTGAGAATGTTACTGATAAGGAACGAATACCATGTTCAGGTTATATCATTGAGTTTCCTTGGTGATCGTTGGATCTATACGGTAATACGGGAAAAAATGCACGACTATTTTTGCAGAAGAGATGGCTTCTTATCTAATTACCCATGTAGAGACTTCAGTTACAACAAATTAATTCAACTCTAAACTAATATTTTCAAAATATTACGGTAACAAATACATAGAAGCATTGTTTTAAAAATTAACTATATAATATAAATTGGAATTTAATTATATTAATATAACTATAAAGTAACGAACATTGACAATGCACATAATATTTATTGTTCTCAACAATTTGTGACATTATTGACAAAGTCGTCCGTCACATAGATACATAGATATATTATACATATATATATATATATATATATATATATATA
>Ga0157364_1003019_pt1 | contig 16129 bp, 8 predicted proteins | sample AttsexASBM2_FD_111476 | JGI IMG/M metagenome (GOLD analysis project Ga0157364, IMG submission 111476) | Fungus gardens microbial communities from leaf cutter ant in Ribeirão Preto, State of São Paulo, Brazil - Atta sexdens ASBM2 | ecosystem: Host-associated > Fungi > Mycelium > Unclassified ...
CCATAAAAAATTGTAAAGTACTCAACTAGTAACTGTAAGGGAGCCAGCTCTTTCATACCTATCAAGTTTTCCATGTATGAATGCTCATCTGTGCTCATTCATAAACATTTGTCCTTGATCAATTCATCTGTATTCATCTGTGCTCATCTAGTCTATCATCCACTTTTTCAGTCTTCATTTTCAGGTTTGTTGTTACAATTGATAATACCTTATATTCCACAGATGTTTGCCTCATGTATTATATGTCTTGAATATGTGTTAGAGCTTGTTTCATCCTGTGTCTTGTGTCATCCTCATATTCTATCAGTCAACATCTCATGTGGTAGTAGAAGCCTCCTCATGTTTTTCTTGCTAACTCCTTATTATTTTCTCAAGGATACCTTTGTTATGACCTTAGACTTGGCTCAGATTGCAACTTAGGCAAAGACTTGAGTAAGAGTGGGGAATAGAGTCAATTGGTAAAGTGTAAGGATACAAGAGTGTATCTACAGCTATATACCTAGAGACTATATGTTATAAATAAGGCAAATGAGTCATAGTACATGAGAAAAGCATAAGGAAGTCTTGCCTACTACATGAGGTGCTGACTGAGACAACATGTGGTGCAGCTGATCATTAAGTCATACAAAAGAAACCCCAACACCTGTTGTTCATGAACAAACCATCTGTGAAACATAAGACATCTATCGTAACAATCTTCTTGTTTTCTTATAGTTAATAGGTATATAGTTGTAGATACAGTCCTATATCTTTATGCTTTACCAATTGATTATCTCCTTCACTCTTACTCAAGTCTTTGTCTAAGTTACAATCTAAGCTTAAAATCATAATAGAAGTAGTCCAAACTGTTGGAGGAACAGAATGCACAGCAGCATGGTATAGTGTGGATAACTGACAACTACTTACCAATAGTAAGTTCTGTAGTAGTAAGCTTAGAAGCATGAGTAATGTAATGATAAAGGACAAGATGATAGTATAAGTCAATTTATGTGAAAATTTTACATTGACTATTTAATTAGCTGAACTATTGATCATAGTATAAACACTTAGTAAGCAGAATGCTTTGCAACACTCCCTTTTACTTAATACATCAGCTGTTAAGCAGATAGATTCAGAGTATTTCCAAGCCAAGAAATGAATAGAAATGACTAAATTGTTATGACCTTAAGCTAGAGCTCAGGTTGCACTTAGGCAAAGACTTGAGAAAGAGTAAGGGATTTATAGAAGTGGTAAAGTGTAAGGATACAAGATAGTATCTATGATATATATACTAGTTAGAAGTGAAGCAATGTGCAGTCCATGAGGCAAATAACATGAGGAGGCAATAAGGATCAGGCAAGGTTATAACACCAATTACAGGCGCAGCTGATCATATCATCATACCCTTTGCCCTTCTCCATGCTGTCTCTAGGAGGCATTGATCATAGCATAAATAAGACTTGACCAAGATTTTTAGTCAATATATCAGTAGGATTCTTTTTGCTATCAATATGATATAGTTTGATTTGTTTGTCCTTAATTAAATAGTGATAGTAAATATTAATATATTTAAATTACTTCTCTTATATAGAATTAGATTTCTAGAAAAGTAAACCAAGATTATCACTATAAAGATAAGGAGCTGTAATATTAAAATTAATCTCATCAAGGAGGTTTCTCATCTAAATAAGTTAATGGCTATAATCAGAAAGAGCTATATACTCAGTCTCAGTTAAAGACAGGGTAGCTTTTTCTTTTATTGGTGACTTATTTAGAATGTTACTCTGCAAGCCATGAGAGTAAAGTAACCAGTTATAGATTTATAAGATTCTAGATCTTGTTCCTAGTCTGAGTTGAAATATGCTATAATAGACTTATTGCTAAGTTTATCATAAAATATCTAATACTTACAGATGTATCATATTCTGATCTGATCTGGCTATATTTCTCTATTTGTTATGGTATGTTAGAACACTAACAATTTATTTTGATTTTGATTTTCTTTGATTTTCTTTTCTTTTTCTTTTTCTTTTGGACAATGAAGAGGTATATGACTGCAGTCACATAATGCATCACATGATGTGATATCATAAATCTGGAATGCAGTAGAGAAAACTAGGACAATGATATCAGAAACATATTCACCTTGTAGTAATAGTATGATAAACTTATGAACAACATATGTACTTTGACTCTTGAGTTTGCTTAAGTAGTCTATTGGTTGTCTTGACTAGTGGTTGCCACAACACCATTCCACTTTGGATATCCTTGCTGACTCTTAACAACTCTATGAATTTCTATTTCAGACATTTGAGTATTACTAAAACTAGAGTAACTTGTTTAGCAATCTTCATTCTTAGATAACTATCCTAGGTACCATACTTATTATATAAGCCAGTAGTTATATTATAAAAGTCTTATTCTAAAAATTGACTAAAACTATTACCAACTTCCATTGTTAGTAACAGTATACCTTTTACCTTTTGGTAAACTTGTTTACTAGTCACATTCTAAGTACTCTTCTAAAATATATACCTAGTATGACTAGTAGAGATATAACATACAAGTTGAAGCCAAAGATCATTTCACATCTCTAAATAACACAACTTACTCATTTGGACTTTAAAGAGCCTATTGTCAAATCTCAAATAACAAGGTATTAAGCAAATATTTACAGAGGTGTAATCTAACTCAATAGCATTTATTTGAATACAAGCTAATCATTAGATACATTAGAAATATAAACAATTACTAGTACTTTTGATAGAAACTAGAGTTGCACTGTTTATTGTTAGGTTTAAATCTATAGTTTAATAGTAGTAAGATACTTGCTAGGTTAGTTACTATATTAAAGCATACTAAAACTTTGTCTAAGTACTCAGATTGGTTTATAAAAATCTTTTGATTCTTACAATTGTGACTTATATACATTCCAAGAAACTCTTTGGTCTTTCCAAGATTATAACACTTCTATTTTGTCATGAATTTTTGCTTCAACTATAAAAGAAGCAAGAAATCTTTTGAACCCTTAAAGTAGACATCATCAACATAGACAATTGTTATAACAAGCTCTCTATTTTTTCATCAATGAAGTAGTATACACCAGTATTGGATTTATATTGCTTAAATCTTAAAGCTAATATTAACTTAGTTATAGTCTTCCACCAAAATGAGCCAGCTTGCTTAAGGTTATATAATACTTTGTAGAGTCACCAGACTTCAGGGTAGGCTTAGTGAAGGTCAGATATAAGTTTGGGAGTGTAAGTGAGCTTAAATATGAGTAGCCAGTCAGATTCTTCTTTTGTGTTTTTGTATCCTAGCTAAATGACTTTGTAAAGTAACTTATATGTATGTCTACAGTCAATTGCTAAGTTAATAATCTAGGAGATCTCATATTCCAGTTCACTATCTGTTATGACTAGTAGTAATAGAGGTTTAGATTAACTAGGAAAGATATTAAGTATTACAAGTTCAAGCATAGATATATGGAACACTAGATAGACAGCACACATTGATCTTGAAAGGCAGATCATAAATAAGTGAGTACTGACTTGACTGATAATTTCAAATGATCCTTAATATTTTTCCAATAACTTTTTTGAAAATCACATAATATAGAAAAATTAGACTTTGATAAATATCTGTTGTTCTATCTGGAAATTTAGAGCTGGGATCCTGTATGTATCCACTAGTTATTGGTACTATTATTATATAGCAAATATAGTAGTTTGTTAAGGTTTATAGTAAATTTACAGATATGAGATAAAGCAATATCTTGTTCTAAATGCACATTGATGCTTGGATAATATCCTTTATTTGCAAAGAATTGTTAGAGTTGAAAATAATAAATTTTATCTATTTTTATTTCTTTTTATTTTATTTTCTTATTTGGAACTTAGGATTAGGATTTGTATGATATTACACATGACTATTACAAATTGTCACATGTTACAGAAGAACATAGAAAATTCCAGAATGATAATATTATACTGTTGTAGTAACCACTTGCTGGAACAGCACTCGTAGTTTGCTTACTTCAGCAAAGCTCTCAGTTGGCTATCTAGTAGTGGGAATTACAAGAGAACTCAACAAGGAGCCCTCGCTGTATTGATTCTCTATATATACTACAGGCTCTTGGTCTGTGCTACAACAATATGTTTACCTCATGTCCTATTACCCATCCATCATGCTTCTACCTCAAGGCCACCATGCCATATCCATGTGCTCTGATGTTATACTCTTTAATCTCCATCACCATGTGTACACCATGAGGAATCATTGTCCCTTGATGTTATCCCTAACTCTAACTCCTTCTCTAAACTCTTCCTGATTCTTCTAGACCCTAAGTCCTTCCAGACCGTTCTAGCCTCTTTCACATAACTTCCAGATCACGTGCTCTTCCTCTGTTGTAGACTAATAATTATACTATCTATCTATGTCCAGCTAACCCTAACCCTAGCCAAAGTCTGTCCACATACTCGTCTTATAACATATACTATATGTCAATTGTTATAACTCGAAAGTGTGGACAGACTTCTAGGGTTAGGGTTAGACAATGTAGTTGATTATTAGTCTACAGCTAGAGAGAAATATGGGCATGTGACTAGGAAGTCACATGACATCATATCATAGGCCTGGAGTAGTCTAGAGTGGTCTGGAAGGACTTAGGGTCTAGAAGGATCAGGAAGAGTCTAGAGTAGGAGTTAGGGTTAGAAGTGATGTCAAGGGACAACGGTTCCTCATAGTGTACACATGGTACACACATGTACAGCAGAGATTAAAGAGTATGACATCAAGGCACATGTATACGGCATGGTGGCCTTATAGTGGATGAGTAATAGGACATGAGGATGACACATGGACTTTAGGGTAGAAATAGCGTAGTTGTAGCATGGACCAAGACAATAACTATATAAAGTAGGAATAGATCTTGTAAAGAGTTCTCCATCAAGTTCTCTTGTGTTTACCCTATACAAGGTTCTCCTCTTAAGTCAACACTAAGGCTTTTGAGTTGTAACATCAATAGTATATAATATACATAATCTTTAGGGTAAGCTAGATTTAGTATAGTATAGACTATAAGCCAAGTGTATATAAGATAGACACTTTGTACTTGGAACTCCATTGAGTTCTCTTATGTTAACCAAATACAAGATTCTTCTTTTATCCTAACACTTTGAGACTTAAGTTGTAACAGAAATGGTGATATACTAGTAGTAGTACTTAGTAAATTGTTATATGCAAACTCTATAAGCAAAAGAAGATCTGACTAGTTATTCTGTTAGTATTTGCAGTAGACATAAAGATACTATTCTAACATCTAGTTAGTATATTTTATCTAGCCATCTTTCTCAGAATAATATCTGGAAGTAAAGTAAAGTCTTATATTGAGAGCAGTTTTTAAGGACTGGAAGAAGCTTGAGACAACTTTGAATCTATAATCAGAAGTAACATAGAACAGAACACTGTGCTTGGAAAAGATGAGGATTACAAATAGTTTTGCTAGCTTGTATAAAGTGATAGTATCTATTATCAGAACAAATATGGCTTGCTTGGAAAGTTAATTAATAATGACTAGGATTGTGTTTTAGACAGATAAGAAAGGAAGATTTTCAATAAAATCTATAGATATTAAGTTCTAAGGTCATTTAGAAATTGGAAGTTGCTTGAGTAATTCATAAAGCTTGTAACATTGTAGTTTAAACCTTATGCAAGTAATACCAGAATTATAGAACTTTTTGACATTTGCACATAGAAATGGCCAAGTATAACTATAATGGATGATGTTAAAACTGAAGATGATGGACTTGAGCATTTTTATTTTTCTTTCTAATTTTTATTTTATTTTCTATTTTATTTTATTTTTTCAACTTAGGATTAAAGATTAGTATGATATCATATGACATAACTCAGTATTACATATTGGTCACAAATCATATGTCACTGTCACAAGTTATGGTCACATGATCACATGAAATGTGGAACATTATAAAAGGTCCTAGAACAAGATAACATTATATAATATGCATTATATATATTGACCTTAGAGAAAATGCATAGCCTTTAGGGTAGACTTAGATCAGTGTAGCACAGACTAGTAGCCTAGTGTATATAAGATAGATAGTTTTGTACTTAGAAATCTATTGAGTTCTCTTATGTAAACCCTATATAAGATTCTTTCTTTTAACTAAACTTTTTGGTCTTAAGTTCATAATAAATGAGTTCTAGTAAATTATTTTGCCTAAAGTGTCCTGAAGGTATCAGTGAACTCATAGTACTTGGTTAGAATAGTGGATAGGTCAACTGAGTCATTTGTGATACTGGCTAATTTTCCAGCAAGTTTGGTAGAACAGAGTACAAGGTAGAAGGTAGTTGATTTTAATATTCATACTACTCAGATGTATAACCATACTCTAATAATTGTTACAATCTTAGACTTGGCTCAGGTTACAACTTAGGCAAAGGCTTGAGAAAGAAATAAGAGTAGATGCAATTGGTAAAGTATAAAGATACAATACAGTATCTATTCTATATATAATAGGAGCCCATGAGGAAAGTGTTCAAAGTACATGATGTAGACGAGTCATAATACATGAGGTAGAAGTAAGGACATAACACCTACTACATGAGGTGCTGACTAAGACAGTTGCAGCACAGCTGATCATGTCGTCATTACCCTTGACCCTAGTCCATACTGTATATAGGAGGCATTAATTGTAACAATAATGGTGATATATAAACAGAAAAAGGTTTTGGGTTTGAAACTAGAGATATTAGTATTGGATAGAGGTTCTATGGGGGATATAAATACTAGAAAAGTCTTAGATAAACTAGTCTTTCTTCATAAGTTTGATTAGAAGGTAATAGACTCAGTAGCCTAGTTAATTATTGAATTGTATTGGATAAGCTAGTTGTATCTGAAGACTAGTGAGCAGGAAGAGTTAAGATATATATTCAATATTATCTGATCACTAAATGGAAATGTGATGGGAAAAAAAGTAGTTTTAGAAATAATGTTGTTTGACAATCTGTTAAATTGTTTGAGTTTCACAAGCAAAGTCAGGTTTGTGAGAATATTATACTTCAGTGCAAATATAGTATTAATAAAGTAGTGTGTAGATTTGAAGTATATGAGAGCACAGAAAGTTAGGTTTTGAATATAGTCTGACTTGCAGACTAAAGGTAATGTGAGGAATAGGATGAGTGAGTTTAGGTTGGAAAAGCAGTAGCATTAAGGCAGATTGAACTTATAGTAGCATAGATGAGATCAACATAGCTTACATTTTGTATAGAGTTTGCAGAGCTACATTTTAGTTTTCCAACTAAGTAATCAGATTTACTTTCATAACAGAAGATATAGCTTCCACATGTCTGGCTTGGAACCTAGTAGTTTCAGATGGGTAGAAAGGACAGACTTTGACTCTGTAGCTTTTCTCACCACAGTACATACATAGATTATTTTCTATGTGTTTTCCCCATTCATTTAGAATGAACTTACCATCATTTCTTAGTTGGCTAAATATATTAATTTGAGGGGAAAGATTTATAGGCTTGTCACTCAGATTTGTTTTAATAAAAGGGGTAAATATAAATGTTTGTGGTTGAGGGGCAGATAAATAATTCTGTATACTGCTTGAAAAGTAGATAACTTCTTTTCTTTTCTCATACATATATGATTTTGTAACTGGTTTAAAAGACCTTGATAGTATTAGTAGTAAAGGACATTATTACTCCAGTCCAATTAGGATGCATATCTCATGAATTTGATATTATATGTGGCAATCTTATCACTATTCTTCATCTACAAGTTGTCAAGCATGATAGCTGCATCTCCAATGGGGTTAAATAAGCCAAAATGTCAGCAAAGTTTTTATAAACTGTAACCAGTTCTAGAGCCAATTCTGATAGACTTCTTGCTCTTTTTACTCTAACTCAATCTCAAACCAACTCAGTACAATCCTTATTAGATAGGTTATTATAAAGTTTACATTTGTAGTGAACTGTGCAGAATTTACATGAAAATGGAGTTGACACTGGAATAAAAAGCTATTGAGTTTTTTTAAATTCATGCTATCAAAGATATCTGACATCTATGTTCTTACTATAGGAAGAGCAGAGTTTGTTATATGAGTTAAGTTGGCTACAAGTTTTTTAAGAGCCTTAGTTAAGAAGTCTATTGACTGGAGAGGTTGTTAAGACATGGTGGTTTCTGAAGATGGCAGGAGCTTTTCTGCTTCCAATGTATTGACCTAGTTAGAATTATCATTGGCTGGAACAATTTTAGAAGATTTTGATATGCTTTTAGGCATTCTTCTAGGGAAAAAGTGGGTTAGGATTGATTCCATTAGACATCTAGAGTATTATGGTGGGATGGCCATATAGATGAATTACTCACTCAATTGTTGAGTGGATAAGAGTTTAGAGAGAAGATAGAGTTATAATAGAAAAATACTATTTTATTAAGGCAAGAATTAGATTGTCTAGAGGATTAAGTTGCAACAATGGCTATAGAGTCTGATAATACTGTTAGAGGTAATTTATACTCACTGAGGTTATCTACAAATGTAGTATGAAAGATAGGAATGGAAGGGTTAACTTAGTAATACAAATAATAGGGGAACCAGAAGTAGTACTACACAGATAATCAATCTTGGCTTCAATAGATAATATTATACCTAGTCTACTTGTCATACAGTTATGATTTCAGATGATAGGAGTTTAGAACTTAAATATAGAAGTGATAATCTAATAATGCTTTATTGCTATGCATACTCTGAATTGTATGGCATTACAAGGTTGTTGTTCAGAACTCCAATAAAATTGATAAGAAATACAGGATTTAGTTCTTAGTTTGATGGGTGATTGAAATAGAGTGTGATCCATACTAGAAGAAGGTAAGAAAAGTGTGAATGTTGGATGATATGTAACACTATTGCTTAGAAAGGTCTACAACTTTATAAACATTTCTGTCTTTGAGCAATTTCAGTTCTTTAAGATAAGACTCAATCTACTTTTTTTAAATGTTAACTGGCAATTCAGCAACATCTCTAAGGTTTTTGGGAATTGTGCAAGCATATTGTGCTAAGAGAAAGCAAATTTTCTCTACTCTTTCTTCTCTTATAAGATATGTCAAGTAATTAGTAATAGCTGGCTTAGCTGATTTACCTGCAGAAAGTGGAGTATTCATTTTATTCTACCCCATTATTATTAATCATAATCATACATTGGCCTTTCCACTGGATATTTTTCTAGACAGTAAATTATTAGAAAATCTTTGTATATTCTGCTATATTCTTTCTGATTTCTAATAAACATTCTCATACCTATTGTATACTATATTGAAGTTGGGAAACCTCCTCCTTGGTTGTTATAAAAGATTACACAGAGTATTAGTAAGATATTTTTATTCTCTATAAATATTTTCTTCTCTAAAGAGTATCTGAGTTTGATACTTAGATTTTCTCAATTCAGAACCTTCTTGTAGTATTTTCAGAGCAGGTTGTGAGAGTCATTGAGAGCTAAGAGGTTGTATTTCAACATTAGAGTCAACATCATTAATCTTATTAATCTCTACTATAGGCCTTTTAGGTACTGGAGAAGATAAGAAAGATAGAAACTTATAAGAAAAAAAGAGTGAAGAAGAATGAGAAGGAGGATTTTTTTGAATGGGGAAAATAGGTGTGTTATTAGAAGTGTGAAGATTGGACTCTATTTTATTTTATTTTATCTCTTATTTTTATTTTTATTTTCAATTTATTTTCAATTTTTAGAACTAGGAGTAGGGTTTGGTATGACATTACTGGTCACTGTCACACTGTCACATGGTCATGTGTCATGATGAAAAACAATAGAAGGCTTTGGAAGGAATAATATTATACAAGATATTATACATATATTGATCTTAAGGCAGATGCATAGTCATTTAGGGTAGGCTAACATAGTAGTGCATGGACTAGTAGCCTGATGTATATAAGATAGACAGTCCTGTACAGAGTTCTCTATTGAGTTCTCTTGTGTTAATCCAATACAAGATTCTATTTATTGATCCACTCTAAGATCTTTGAGTTATAACATATATGTAAAATAGGTACTGAAGCAGATCTATCTTCATTAAAAGGTCTAGGCACTAATAGCTTTGTTTCTAGACTTATTTTGTCTAATAACTTATTATATAATTTATATTCTTTTACACAAGAGTCAGTGTATTTAGAAAAGAACTTCTTGTCAAAGATAGCATATATAGAACAGAAAATAAAATTTTCTTGTGTATGATGCATAAAGCAATAACTATTATCCTTATACCCAATAAGTATCATCAATTCAGAATATGATGCAAGTTCATTAACACAAACTTTATTAAGGAGGTATACATATGCTTTACAATTAAAAATATAAAGGAATGATAATTTTGGTTCATTATCTAAGAAAATCTCCTAAGATTTTTCTATTTGAAATACTTCACAGATATGCAATCATATACATGAGTTGTGGCTATAATAGCAAACTCTCACTAGAAATCTGGTAAGCATGCTTTAAGTTATATTAACTATGTCTTTTCAAAAAATATGCAGTTTAATTATTCAACATAACCATTTTATTAGTATATAGAGTATTAGTCTTATAGATAATTTCTTGCTCTCTTAAAAAGAATTGTAATTCTAATGTTACATATTCTCTCCTATTATCAGTGTACAATCTATTTATAGGATAGAAGGTTGTATTTTGTTATGATTTAAGGCTTAAGAGTTAGAACTAAAAGTTAAACTTTGGATTGGGTTAATCACAAGAGAACTCAATAGAATTCCTAATACAACATATCTACCTTATATACTATCACAGGTGGTCTATGTTACTACTATATCTAGCCTGCCCTAAAGACCATATATAAACCATAAGGTTAATATACATTAAGTATATTATATGACGTCTAACCTTAAATAAAAGAGAAGTGAAAATGAAAACAAAATGAAAAATAAAACCAAGTTCAATATTTACAACTCTGATATATTTGACCACATTCTAAAAATTGAATTAATTACTTCTACAGCTTCAAACTTTTTGCACAGGAAAGTAATACTTTAATAAGAGGAATCGTCATCAATAAATGTAATTACCCACTTGTACTTTGAATAAAACATAATAAAGAGCTCAAGGAAATCTGAGCAAATCAATTCTAGAAGCTTACTGGAGCAAACAGAGTTCTTTACATCTTTAACATTGTTAAGAACATAATGTATGACTTTGTCAGATACATGTCAAAAATAATGATACAAGGTCTCAAAGTCCAGATATCTTATTGTAAAACTCACAGGATTAGGAATATTATACTTAAGAATATAGCTAATAGGATAGCATTATCAGACTTATTGTGAAAAGTAAAATCACTTTTATCATCTTCTACTCTCAATCCAGACTGAAAAATTTGTCTAGTAGAAAGAAGACATATTTACATGTTAGAGATATAATATACTAGCCATAGTTTTGACACAACAACTTTAGTAGTCTCTTTTTCAGGATCAAAGATTTTATATTCAACCAGAATAGTGTTAGGAGCAACTATAAATAATGGTGCTTTTGAGTTTGCAGTCTTAACTTGACCATAATTACCCAGAGTTATATCAACAAAGTCAGATTCAAATAGGATGAAGTAAGTGAAAGTACTAGAGTCTAAGAACCATTCATCTTCATAAAAGCTACTATGGGATGCTTTTTTACTCTTAAATAAGAAACACAGTGTTTTCTCATATTTAGAGGAATTTACAATAATAAGTAAGTCAAACAAAACAAATTTACTTTGACTTGAAGCTATACATATATAATTAACTTTACTTGGTATTATAAAGTTCTCCATTGTGGCCACTACATTAGCACAGAATTGGATAAAAGTTGGTTACCAAGGGTCTAACTATCTAATATATATCTATTATTATTCCTTAGAGAAACTGTATAATTATCATTATCTGCCCACTTTCTAAAAGTGGTTATTATAGGTAGATTAATTTTCTCTAAGTGTTTCTTGTAGAATCTTAACACTTATTTTACTTATACTTAAGGTCTTCAAGTGGGACTACTTTGAGGAGTGCACACTACACAAAGACAATGAACAAGTTGAGGGATTACAACTAAAGGCTTAGGAAGGAGAGAGTGAATTAATAGAGATATAGTAGTCATATTTGCAAAGGTAATAACATTGTCTATCTGATAAACATTGCTACTATTATTATTCTGGTCACTTGTTTTATCTACTTGTGTTGTAGTAACCACTAGTCTAAGAACAACCAATAGACCACTAAGTAAACTTGAAAGTAAAGTATTTCATGGGAATCACAAGAGAACTTAACAAAGAGTTCTCAATGAATTGCTACTTTATTTATATGATACATACATGGTCTATACTATCAATAAATAGTTCTACTCTAAAGTACACATGTTGTTCATAAGTCCACTATACCATTACTACAAGACAAATATATTTCTTGACATTATTGTTCTAGTCTCTTCTTCTATATTCTAGACCTATGACATTACATCATATGACTGCAGTCATGTGCCTATTTATTATCCAAAACAAAAACAAAAACAAAAAGAAATCAAATCAAGAAAAATAGATAAAATAAAATAAAAATAAAAATAAATTGTTAGTATCCAAGTATACTATAACAACTTGATGGGTGTTGCTATTCTTTTTATCTTGGTTATTCTTTTTTTCTCTCTTCTACTACTCAAAAGAACTCTTATTCTATGACTGCTGATATTCTTGTGAACATTAGTATTACTGCTGCTACTGAGAGTTCTTTTTCTACTGAGATAGTTTATTTTTATATAGAATACCAGAGTGGTAGGTAGCATTGATGGTATTAGTTCACTTAGAGAATTTTACCTGAATAGCAAAACATACAATATTTTAGGTAAGATTGGAGATAAATATGTAAAAAGAAAGAAAAGAGACAAAAATAGAATCTTATGAGTGAGAAATTATAGACAAAAGAGTCATTATTTTCAGAATAGAAGAAATGTTGCAATTGCTCTTATATAGTCTTATATAGAGGAAATCAAGCTCAATAATTTGAGGAGTAAAGTTCTGATCACTAAAGATTTGAAATGTAATTGTTCTCTGATAATTAGCAAAGACTGATATTAAACTATATAAGAAAACTAGCTCTTCTGAAAATTTTCTCTTCTATGTTTTTGGCTGTTCCATGTTCCATGATTCTTTTCCATATCTACACTCATCTGCTTATTTGCTTTCTTGTACTCCAGAAGTACTTACTAAGTACTCTAACTCTTTTCCAATTTAGTTTTTCCATTCTAAACTGTTTTTGATTACTTAAGTATTATCATTTCTTGCTTATGTAAACAGAATTCTGACACATTATAATCAATCTGTTATTATATGGAGTAGTCATCATCTTCAGAAATCTCTATTCTATTTTCTTAGAATTTCTTGGAAGTAAGTATATAGTTTAGTATTTCTTAGACAATAAACTTAGGATTTCCTAGAGATTTGAAGTGCTTTGCTTTTTTGTCCAGTTGTTCTAATAGACTAAATGTTTCTATAAGAGTTTACAAATAAGTTCAAAAAGTCTCAGTGTTAGGCTGGCTATAGATTAATAGATTATCTAGTAAGGTAAAATTAAGAATAGCTAAAATTTGGAAGCTTAGAAAGTTTCTTCTAGCTACCTCATTCATATCAGTGGTTTGAGGGAATACTAAAGCATTCAGTATGTCTTCAGTAGTAAAAACAGTGTCAGGTTAGATAATAAGAGTAAAGGTTGATTTAACACAAATTTCCTAGAAAGAATAATTAGCAGACCTAGTAAGCTTGAGAGAGTAGCAACAAAGTTGGCCATTACTATTAATAAAGATAATCAACATGAATTAGAGAGCAAATATAGCTAGCTAGAGTACAAATGTTTAATCTAATCCAACCAGTAATAAGCTATTAGCACATATAGAGTGTATCACAAAATGAACTACTCGTTTATTTATAATATTTGAACCTTGGGTACACTTTCAGAGGTTTAAGAATGATTCAGAAGTTCAATAATAATAACAATGATGATTAAGATCAATATAGATACCAATAATAATGAGAGATAATGATTGATGATTGTTAATAAAAACTGATGTTGTTAAGTCTGAGGTCTAATTCTTAGATACAGAAGTATTTATATAAAATAGTAACAGTCTGTATACAAACTTATATCTGATGGGGCTATCATCTGTTATAGCAGATGTCAGGCTAATTTTAGAAGGTAACTAATTATATCATCATATTGATATGCTTGTATCTTTATAAATACTGATCTCTATATGATATATAATATATCATTAGAAACCATTTGATAAGTGCTTTCCAATATAACTTTGATTGTAGAAATCTGTTTAGTCATTTCTGAAATAATAGCCAATGAAACTGAAACTTGTAGTTACTGATAGTCCAATATCTCAGTAATCGGTTGTCACTTTTGTACATCCTGCATATGTATGGATAACCATCATTTTGGGACTTTCTAGTACAACTTAGTTTGTGAAAATTGGTCTACTGGTTGTAGAGATACAAGCTAAATGAAGTTTGTAACAGAGTAGTTTAGAGATTAGCTCAATTTATAACAGGTCTAGGAGTGACAAGATGTCAGCTTATTAGTAAAGTTAGTCAAGTCCTTCTGATCAGTAGAAAGCAGCCTAAAAAAGCACTAACTAGAGACTAAGATAACCAGAGCCCATAATCTATTGGATAAATAGAATACACAGCAGCATGGTGTAGTATGAACAACTGATGATCACTTACCAATAGTAAGCTTTGTAGTGGAAAGCTTAGTAGTGTAAGTAAGACAAGACAAGTAGTAGTAGTATATTAAACTCAAAGTGAAATTTTATATTAGTCATAATTGATCATGGTTCAAATACTTACTAAGTGGATTGCTTTACCACCCTCATTGTTTTCTCAATATATATAGTTGTAGATATAGTCTTGTATTTTTATACTTTACCCATTGGTCATCTCCTTCACTCTTACTCAAATCTTTGCCTGAGTTATAACCTGAGTCAAACTTAGGATCATAACAGAAGTAAGTAGTCCAAACATATTCTAACTAAAAATATTTGTCAGGTTCTGTTCAACTCATCCCATCCATTTCTTAGCTCCAAGTCTATTCAATATAGCTTTATATCAAATCAATACCATGAGTCAAAGTAGCCACCCATTGTCCACATAGAGTAACTGATATATTCTTTAGATGTGATATGGAATAACCAAGAGAGAGAGAGAGAGACTTTAACTGTATGTTCTATCTTCAACCAACTTACTCAAGCCAACTTACCTATGAATACCTAGAATTTCAAGCCACAAAGAAGAATCTTAATATCACAAAGAAAGAATGACATGGGGTTATAATGAAAATGAAAACTGACTCATTTCAGAGGGTGAATTATGAATTGTAACACTTGCACACATCGTATACTAAGACTTGACACAAACACCTTCTTTCTTTTCTTTTCTACTTCATATAGACCTTTCTCAATTGTACCTCGTCCGTCAACCGTCAGTAACGACATTACAACCACCCAAATTACATGCGTATAAACAGAAACAAATCTATGAAACGTTCCCTCTGACTTCTAACCAAAAAAAATCCAAATCCAGAAATAATCACACACCACAAGCCACCTCAACCGCTCTCTCACAAATCTCCTCCACACCCCACCTCTTCCCTTGCTCAATCCCATGCTTCAAATCCAACACATCCCCAATCTCATCACATGCCCTCAACACGATGTCTACATCTTCCTTGGTATGCGCAGCACTCACACAAAACCTCACTCGACTCGTCACCAAGGGCGTAGCAGGGTACGCCACCACGACCACCGCAATCGGAGTTTGTCTATCCTTCATCATTCTATGGAACAGATTCATCTTGCCAGGATTGAAAAGCAATAACGGAACAATAGGTGAAGCGGGGTGTCCATAGGTTATGAATCCAAGCTTGTCAAGGCCGTTGTGAAGATAACGAGCGTTAAAGGCCAGGCGCCGGAGACGCGTGGCCCCTTCAGAGCCGGACGAGAGTGCGGGAGGCAGTGTGAGCCATGACGGGAGAGCGCTTTGGGGTGCAGGGCCAGGATGAACGTAGTGTTCGTCAAGAGCATGACC
>Ga0157364_1003020_pt1 | contig 16125 bp, 13 predicted proteins | sample AttsexASBM2_FD_111476 | JGI IMG/M metagenome (GOLD analysis project Ga0157364, IMG submission 111476) | Fungus gardens microbial communities from leaf cutter ant in Ribeirão Preto, State of São Paulo, Brazil - Atta sexdens ASBM2 | ecosystem: Host-associated > Fungi > Mycelium > Unclassified ...
ATATTATGAAATAGAGATAATATAATAATAAATTAAATGTTTTATATATATATATATATATATATATATATATATATATATATATATATATATATATATATATATATATATATATATATATTACATTGCTTAATAATTCAAAATCGTATTCTTCGAAACGATTAATCGGAAGCTTGCAACATCGCGCAAGTGAATGAATGCAAAGCTCCTGGCAGATCAATGAAAACAAAACGTTTTCCATTGGAAATTGTCGTAATTTACTCTTTCTCTCTCTCCTCCCCCTTCTTCTTTCTCCCCCTTTTTACGCAGTCTATTAAAAATCCTCCAAAGCTATAAGCTATAAGCTTATTCTACTATACAATATTCGTTTTTCAAGGTACATATGTATGTAATTTCTTTTTATAAGGATCTTAATTTCATATTAATTATCTTACACTTTATTACAGATTTATTATCCTAGATGCTTCCTCTGTTTTGGCACTCATGTCCTACTGTTTTTGCACATCACTGTTCTCCTCGATATCATTCTGCATACTATCTTCGTTTTCCGATGTATCATGAACATAGGACATACTACCTTGCATCTCGTCCGTCTGCATGACATCGGTTTCGTTTCGCGTTGGATAATCCTCTTCTTCGATCTCGTAAGTGTTCTCTGGATAAATATACTGCGTCGCTTCAACATTAGAGTCCTCGTTATCGATATCTAACACATTTTGTTCTATCAAAATTTGATTACCTTCCGCGTCATTAGTCACCATTAACACAGTTCCGTCCAGGTTATGCACCTCATGCACTTGATTGTCTCCATCATCTTCTCTGTTATCCACTAAGTTCTCATCTACGGAATCTTCCTCAAAATCGCTTTCGTTTACTTCTATTTTTACGTACTCCTTATCAAGTTCCTCATTTTTCTCTCTGTTTCCAGCGTCAGAGTTGCAACCGGCATTGTTGATTACGTTACCATCCAAATTCTCGTCCCATGTTACAGACAAATCATTATTATTAGCCGCGAAGAAGTTGACTGTGTTTGACACATTGTCCGTGTCATTTGGTATTTCGGTTATTTCACACTCCTCTAAATCTTTAGCTATACTCAACGAAACCATTGGACTAAGCTTGTGTCTCGTGCGATCTGTCGCACCACTGTACTCTTCAGATTCGTTTTCTGGTAACAAAGGCATTATTGGACTTAACACAGGCGGTCCATCGTCGTCATCTTCATCATCCTCCTCTTCTTCCTCTTCTTCTTCCTCTTCCTCGGCTGCAGCTTCACTCTCATCCTCATCCTCATCCTCATTCTCATTCTCATTCTCATTTTCATTCTCATTTTCATTTTCATTCTCACTTTCAGCCTCACTTTCAGCTTCACCTTCATCCTCATCTTCACCTTCATTCTGATCACCTTCTTCACCATCTTCTTCCTCTTCTTCATTTTCATTATTTTCCTCATCATCTTCTTCGTTATCATCATCGTCTTCGTTATCAGAGTCTACATCGCTCGTAGCTTTAGCTTGTTGTAATTTTTCAACACGAAATGCCTCAAATTTGTCGGTGCCTATGTTTTCAGGTACATTAGAAATCAAAAGATCATTTAAATTATTCGATGTAGTCTGTTCTGCAACTGCTATGGATGTAATATCAGTTTTCTGATCCTCAATATTTGTCTCCACTGGCATATTCTCCTGAATACCATCATCACATATCCTGAATCTAATATCGTTCAATTGTACAGCTTTCTTTTCCGTTGCGTCCACTTCCGTTTCTTCTGATTCATCGTCGCTATCGGAATTACATGACACACTATCACCGCTCGCTCTACTAGTAGTTCTCGTATCAGATTCATTTTCGTTTTCATTCTCTTCCTCCTCCTCTTCTTCTCCTTCATTTTCGTTTTCGTCTTCACTCGAACTACTATTGCTATCGCTGTCTGAATCATCACTATTTTCTGAATTGTCTTCTTCGCTATTTTCCGAATTGTCTCCATCGTGAATATCCCTACTTCCTTCACCTTCTGATTCAAAATCTGCTTCCTCTGCTTCCTCTGCTTCCTCAATGACTGATGTCTCATCGGCGATTAAACTGCCCTTCTCATCGTTATCATTCTTTGCATTATCTTCATCTGCCACTGTATTATCCTCAAACTCCGATTTGCCATTGCAGCCCGTTGCATGCTCGGTGAGTTTCTCCTCACTTGCAAAACCTTGCTGGCACTTTTGACATCGGAAGTTTCCGATATGGATACTCATATGCAACAGTAATTTACTTCTCGCGTTATGATATCTACCGCATGTCTTACATGTGAAATTATTGCCCTCCGGCGACAAAACGGGAGCATGCTCAGCCTTCAGGTGATCGGCTAAGTCTTGGTAAGATTTACACAGCTTCAAACATACGCCACACGTAACAGCAGCTTCAGCGCGATGGAAACGAATTAGATGTTGCCACAAATGTTTCTTGGCGGGCCATTGTTTACCACAAACTTCGCACGTACACTCGGTATTGGTCGATTCATCATACACCTTGCGTGAGTCTTTTCTCGAGCATTTGCCGTTTCCTGTCCCTTTCATCTGCGACAATGGCATAAGATTCGGCACAGGTTTCTGAGCTGACAATTGCAAATTGATGTCTTCGAATAGATTGAAATCGGGAATGTTCAAATTGGACTCGTTCGTAAGCGGTACCGGTTCTTCTCGTTGAATCTGATTATTGTTTTTCAGATGAGACTCCAGAATTGATGTCGGAACATTATTCGGCATGTCAAATCTACCTATCGAGTTTCGTCGTGTACATACATTGATGTGATTCCAGAACAGAGTCTTAGTAGAGAATTGCTTTTTGCAATTCTTGCATTCAAAATTGTTTCTATTTCTCATCTTGCGCTTGCCATCGCTATTATCCTTTCTGAATTTCTTGAACATACGGACGGGGTCTGTATTATGGACGTTCTGATAATGCTTAGCGAGAGTATCTGAATTGAGGAAGATCTCAGGACACATCTCGCAATCATATGTATCGTTTGGTGATCTTCTACGTTTGCGAGAATCATTCGAACTTTCGTCACACATTTCTTCGTCAAACTCCAAATCATCCGGTTCCTCCTTCACAATAATATCAGGAGTCTCGTAACCCTCCCGCTTTGCACCAATATCCATTCTATATTCGAAAATAGCTAATTGGTCCTTTGGAACGTTATGCACATGTTCATAGTGATCGCGTATCTCATTCTCATCTGTAAAAACGGCTAAACACTGTTTGCACGTAAGGAAAACTTTACCATGACACTTCTTCGTGTGATCAAAAGCCTTCCATTTAGATGCATATTGCTTGCCACATACCTGACACGTGTTTGGTTTAGAGAGAACGCTGCTATGCACCGCTTCGACATGTTTCTTCAAATCTTTGGGATCCTTCATCGGAATGAGACAAACCCCACAGGATACGCCGATCTCGTTTCGATGCAACGATAATACATGCATCTTCAGTTTCAGTTTATTTTCCACGGTGTCACCGCAAAAATCACAAACGTCCAGATTGCTATGATATTTGTGATCTTTTCGATGAGATTCCAAATCTTCTTTGGTGCGGAAAAGTTTTTTACAGCTCGGGTGGTCGCACGTCAGATCCGGATGATCCATATGATTGATACGATTGTGTGTCATGATACCTAGCTTGGAAGTGATCGTCTCATTACATAAATGACAAGTATATGTAGTATGATGATTCTCAATATGTTTCTGCAGACTCGCGCGATCTTTGAATATCCTTTCACAGGCCCGACAACGAGTCAACAATGCCCCAGGATCTTTACGATAGTTTTGACAGCCTTTCATATGACGACGGAGTAAGTAGCGTTTATGGAATCCTTTGTTACATTTTTCACAATAATGCAAGACACCATCGTCTGCACTTAAGGACTTGGAAGTGACGCAGTTTTGATTGTCCTTACCTACTGTGGGCATGAATCTATGAATCTTTGCAATATGTGCTGCTAGATGATCCCTTGACGCACTTGTCTTTGCACAATAAGGACAGGTCACGTCTGTGTGTCCTTTGTGTACCCTATTTACATGTTTCCATAAATGTGATGTTCTACCATAACATTTGTTACACAAATCGCATGGAAAAAGATTATGCGTTATCCGTCGATGATTACACAAACTATCCAATGTCGTGAAACTAAGTTCAGGGCACTGCTCGCAATTTAATTCTATTTCTGAAGCGCCATTACTGTGATCAGGTTTCACCGATTCATTGGTCGTTTCATTAAAACTGCTATTATCGCATGCAGCGTCCATAGCCGCCTCCAAGCCATGGATCTTTCTATGTCGAGACATTTTCGATTTATTGGAATATGGTCTACCGCAAATATCACAACAAAAATCACCACTGGTTAGTGGCCAATGTTTCGCCTTAACGTGTGCGCTCAATTGCATAACATCGGAGAATACTTTCAAACAAACGCCACAAATTAGAGGCACTGTGTCTGCATGTACGCCCATCACGTGTTTCCAATAATCAACGCGAGTAGGCCACAATTTTCCACATATCTCGCAGGTGTTTGGCGAAGGTCCTTGTATCGCATGATGCTGAAGATGTTCATTACGTAACGATTTCGTCGCAAATATCTTTCCGCAATTTTCCAATTCACACTAGAACAATGATGCGAACGAAATTAGAATAATATATAAAACAACGCGAAAGAATAAGTTTTCTTTCGTTTCTCAAACTTACTTTAATAGAAGATTCATTGTTATGTGTGTTGTTGATATGCAACCAACGTTCCCATTTGCTCGAATGTGAACTACCACATACTTCGCAAACAAAAAATAAATGATACTGCGCTCTATTACCATTGCCATTGACACTTAGAGTATTTCCACCACCCGCAGTATCTCCTAACGAAATCTGATCAGACTATAACAAAAGAAAATAAAATGTATGCCATTTAAAAAATTTAAACTATTAAATTTATATTATTGTGTTTACTAAAAATAACTGCAACTCTTATTAAAAAATTAACATGCATTTCAAAATATTACCTTGTGAGCATTTCTCTGATGTCGTATGAGATGATCCTCAGTCGGAAAAGATTTATAACAAATGTAACAATCAACCTTTTCGCCATCTTCTCCGTCAAAATCTAATACTTGTTCATTGCCTTCGTTACCATTCAAGTTTTCATTATAATAATTACTGTTCAATTGTACAAAACTTCCAGGATCATAGGCAGGATCGACATTATGTATTGAGACATGAGTGATTAGCTTTTTTCTCGAGTCATGCTGTCTACCGCATATCGTGCAACTATACCTGCATCCATAATCACATATTTATAAGCACTGATTTATTACATTTTATATAATGCATACTAGCGTACATTTCATCACATGAACTAATATAAAAAGAAAATAGACGAAATAGAATGTAATTATACCTTCTTTGTTCCGAGATTAAAAGCTTAGATCTTCCGTGATACATGAAGACATGATTTTGAAGTTGTGTATTATTAAAGCACATCTTTAAACACACTCCACAGGTAAATGCTGCATATTCCTTGTGCATTGCTCGTATGTGCAGCCATAATGATGCTCGATCGTTAAAATCTCGCTTACAAGTCTCACACACAAATACCGTTTCAATTTCTACATTCTCATGGTTGTTTTTATAACCCTTGTCATCATTCTCTAAATTTATCTATTTAATAACATAATATATTGTAACAATGTCTTTATGACATAATAAAAAGTACGAAATCAAAAATTTATCTTTACCTCAGGTGACGACGAGAGCTCTGGTGGGTCTTTTATTTCACTTTGCTCATAAACGCTGACGTCCACTCGATCGTTCCAATTCTGAGACATTACTGTTGCCTTTAGACACTTATCACTGTCGATGATAGGAGTAGGATCAACACCATGTAACACTGTAATATGCCTAATTAATGAAGATTTCAAAACAAAATCTTTGTTGCATAGTATGCAAATATATGGCTTTTCGGCATCGTGTCTAATCTCATGTTCTTTTAAACTCTCCACTGATGTAAAACTTTGTGGACAAGCTTCACAATACCATCTCTTCTGAGGATTTGCCTCGCCTTCTTCTAAATAATAACATATTTAAAATTAGGTTTTTATTAATATTCCATGTGACATTCTTTCAATTTTATTGTTGCTTTAATAATCATTAAATTAAATAATTAATAATTAAATTTTACCTGACTTAACTATTTTTTTCGGCTTGCCGCTAGATGTCGAACCATCATCATCGAAATTCCGTTTTAAATTGTCTCCTTTAGTCAGCGCCTGTTTCAATATGGTTAACTGTGGATTTTTCGCCAATTTAGCCTCGGCATTCTTAAAGTCTTTATTCTCGTCATCCAAATCTATACTCGAGACATCGGATGTATCAGCGAAAATTTTATTATTCTGCGTTTCGGTTTGACCTAATAAATCTGTACGTTGTTCCTGGATACATATCTGATGATGTGCATTGAAATCTGCTAGTTCCGTAAACACCATCGGACATGTTTGGCACTGGTAACGTGTTTCCGTACGCGTTAGAGGAACCGATAATTCTGGAGGTGGTGGTAGCCCAGCGTGTCGTGATTTTATATGTTCATCGAGATTATATCGCGTCGAGTATATACGAGAACAGTACGCACACGTTACTGCAGGATGTCCCCTGAGAAGAAAGACAAATATTTAATATTAATTAAAGATATTTTTAATGTCTTCTCAAATGTCGACAAGATGATGAGCTACAATAATTATGAATCGAATTGTTAGAATTATATAATTTTTAAAATTACTTGAGTCTCTCTCTCTCTCTCTCTCTCTCTGAGAATTATTTTTAATAATATAATTAAAATAATGTAATTAAATTTTTTAATCAATTCTGACGATGTTATTTCAACTACTATAGATAAATTTTTATTCACCCGAATTTGTCTTAATTGGAAGTTTTTGACTAAAAAAATGACATCGTTATCATCACACAGTAGACAATGGAAAATAGTAATGTATTATTGAAGCTCACCGATGCGTTGTAGAAACGTGCCCCCAGCGATGTTTCGCAGTAGAATACGATTTATGACAAAGATCACATTGATATGGTCGTTGGTACGAAGTATGGTCGTCGGTAATTACTCTTTCGCCAATCACATCACCCTCACCCACGTGAATTCTTGCGTGCAGGGACAAATGACCCTTGGAACTGAACGCTTTGTTGCATAGAGAACAGACGTAGACCTCATGTTGTTGTGACGTATGTGGAAAAATCGTGGCATCTTGAGCAGTCGCAGCATTCGTGTTTGTATTGCATTCTTCTTCATTTTCCTCGGTTACCATCGGGGTCATTTCCAAGAAGTCGCTAGGATTCGTCTCCATGTCCATTTCATATGCCATCTCATATTCCGATCGCCGATCTTCCGAATCGTCGATCACTGTGGCTTCATATTAAAATAACACGTGTTAGCGATAAATTGTTTCTTTACCAAGCAAAATAAGAATCAAGTTCAAAATGTGCGAGCATACCTTCATCCGTACCTTCACTTGTGTCAAGAATCTCTTCGATCTCGGGATCTGCTTCACCATCCGAATTTAATCTCGGTGGCGTACCCAATGCTGCATTGGGATTGACTACGGGTGCTTCCGGGATAAGTACTGGCATATTTTCTTTCTTAAGAAACGCCGCGCGCATCTCGCAAGATTGCGCAGTGTCATTTGCACCTTCATCGCTCACCTGTGATATAACATGCAACAAATTTTTTATAAAATTACAAATATTAGATTATAATAAACTATAATATTATATTTTTGTAATAATTAAGATTCTTTTCTGTATTAAGATATAGAAATAACTGTTAGATCATGCAATATATTATGAAATAATTTTTTTTAAATAAAGTGTCATATGTTTGATGTAATTTTCAAATAGAGAAAATTTTAGAATACAAATCCAATTAATTTCAAGAATTATTAGTAATATATTGCTTAAGTATATTTTAATTTATTTATATCCTATTTTTTATAATAAAATTTAAATTTTCAAGGAAACATTTGCAGATTCGGATACTTACGCTTTCCTTCGGCCTATTTCTTTCCAACAAAACAGCTGCGTTAACACACGCAGTCCTAAAGTCATAGAAATTCTCCAAGTTGTACATACATCGATAACACAAGACTTTTGGCAAATAATCATCTTCCATTATCTGAAACAGCAATTTCGACATTTTCGTTAAGAGTACGTTTAAATTTTACATTAGTGACCTAATATCTTGATATAAATATCTAATTTTTAATTTGTCTTTTGTTAACAGATGTCTCATTGGGTAAATACTCGATTGGAAATCAACGTTATAACTTATAATAATAATAATAATAATACTAATAATAATATTAAAGAGATGATTAAATTAGTTATTGAACAAAGATTTTGGCAATGATTCATATTTATGTAAAATAATAATAAAAATAATATAAAACATAAATAATACGAACAAGATTGTTTATGTGAGTACATCATCTAAATCATACGAAAAGCGCCACTTTCGGTCAAAGATAGATATTAATACATATATACGTAAAAATAAATTTATCTCAGAAATATGACTATAATTAACAGCCGATATATTTCGTGTCTATCGAAATATCTCTCTAAGGCACATATTGTGAAATTATTCGATATGAATGCCGATCGAATTACTCAATTATTCCCTAGATTTCTGTTGTGTTTTTTAGGAAAAATCAATCAGAACCCAAACAGTTTCTTAATATGATTCCAGGAATATTCTTTGAATAAATTTATTCTTAAAACATTAAAAACTTGTTTTCTTCGAGATATATTAAGATATATTACATTGAAAACTGTAATAGAAAATAAAATAATGCGAATAATAAGACAAGAAACAAATATGAAAGAAGTTTTATTAACATTTTTAACATTTTGTTGTTAATTATTATTCACACGTATTGCTAATTTTTACAATATCCTGATTGTCTATTACAGTAAACATCTAACTAAAAAATTTTTCAATCAAAAAACAGCGCACTTTTAATCTTCTAATTATTCATGAATATAAAATTTCATTATACTTTGTACATCATTATCTCAATTATCATAAAATTTTTATGTTATTTTTTATGTTACATAAACTCTTGAACATATATATTTCAGATATATTTAAGTTTCGCGAGACACATAAAATTGCTTTTACATCATATTTCTCATTTTTTTTTTCACAAAAACTAGAGATACAACTTAAAAAAGATCGCGTGTTTCGTACAGTATTTCTTCAATCTTTCGATTTAAATACCACGTGCTCGTGTGTATAACCAAAATTCTATGTGTATAACACATAGATTTCGATTATACACACGATCCAGTAAAAATTTCATCATGCATGAAAACAAAATATATAACAACAAATAACATCGATATATGGATGTAAGAGAATGCAAATGACAATCCAAATATAGGAGGAAATTCGAAATAAATTGGAACGCGATTATCGATCAGGCAATTCTCAATGTTTTTTAAATAGTAAATTCGGTCATTACGCTGAATTAATGCAAATTAAAAGCTGCTTTAATATAAAGTACTTGAATATAGTGGCACAATATAATCAACTTTGATAGGGAACTAATACTCTATTAAATAATGTAACGGTCATTATTGGGCATTTAATCGTTTAAAATGTGCTTTTAATTTAACTCTGCTAATTTCATGTATAGCAGCTTTTAATCCTTTATAGTTCGAATTTTTTCGTGGCTGTAAAAAAATTATATAATTTATGTAAAAATTTTTGTTTTTAAAAATTAAAAATAATCAACAAGATATATTAGTATGTGATTTCGAAGTCACACCGGGCTATAGAGAATTAATATATAATGAAAATGACCGAATTCGCTAGAAGTTTTACAAGATCTAAGTTGATGTTTTTACATCATATTTTTTCTTTTTGTCAAAGAATAGACGCTTTTAGCGGGGAAAGAGTAGTTTTGCAACAGTTGTAATACTTTTCGACATAATTGATCTTTCTCTTAAATTCTCGCATCTCTAAGTATTTTAACTATAAACCAATCATATTGAAGAATTTTACAACATTTATAAAATTACTTTTTCTGTTAAAAGAAAACATCATATAATAATACAATAACAATCTAATAATAGAGATGCACCTTAGGAAAGATTACGCGTATCGTGCGATGCAATTTTTCCATCTTTCAGTTCAAACGCCGCGTGCTCGTATAGACAATCAACGAAACTACGACGCGTGGGATCCGGTAAATCCCGTTGTACATGAGGACGAGATTAACAACGAGCATGAACGATAAACCGATGTTGCGAGGGGATGATACACGTGACAATGGAATAGCCAATTGTAGCAGGAAATTGAAAATAAACCGGAACGCGATCCGCAGTTACACGTCGATGAGGCGACTCGACAACGACGATAACGTGGAGAAGCACGTAATGCGTGCCGTAGCGGCAAACAAAATGTCGCCAGTGCGTCGCGCGACGAAGCGTGCCTCCTTGCGTCAGGCCGACCTCGCCGTCGCGACGTCCTCGATAAGCGATGGCCAACCGAGTGGAATTCGTCACCGCTTGTTCACCGAGGACGCTCTCGGTGAACAAGCGGATGAGCGAGCGAGATGGCCGACGGTGACGACGCGGCGGCGGGAAGAAAACCTTCACCCAGTAACGCCCCGTCGACACCGAACGAGTCGTCCGTGAATCTCCTCTCTCTCTCTCCCTCTTTCTATCGCTCTCGCACAACTTTTGCCTCTCCGTCTCTTATCGGGAGAATGAGATCGAGGACGAATCGTGCAGGGCCACAAAGTACCAAGGGAGGTCACTCAGAAAAGTAAACGAAATTGAGAGAGAGAGAGAGAGAGAAAAAGAGAGAGAAAATAAGAGAACTGCGAAAGACAAAATAAGACGGAGGAAAGAGAAACAGAGAGAGAGAGAGAGAGAGAGAGAGAGAGAGAAGGAAATAGATAATTTGTTGCGAGTCCCACAAGGAACAGGATATCTCAGCATGTTGCAAAGAATGCGAACAAAGAGAAGGACTTACCTTGAACGGCAAGCACGTTTCAATCTTGTCGACGAGTTGACGATTCTTGCCTTCCTGGCCAAATATGTGCATCCTAACGGCATCATAAGAAGCGCATAAACGACACAGTTCGTTATAGTTCCTTCTCGGCTCAGTCGCCATCGCTGTCTCGATTCTCGTCGTTGACGTCGACATCGACGTTGTCGTCGTGATCGTCGATATCGTCGCCATCGTTATGTCGCCAAGTCTCTCGAGAAAGCTCCGCGTCCCTCGCTCGCCTCTTTCTCACTCTCGCACTCTCTTTCTCTATCTGTCTCTATAGCTCTCTCTCTCCCTCTCTCTCTCTCTCTCTCTCTCTCTTTTATTTCCTATCTCGCTTGCTCCGTAGCAGCGTCGCCGTCGGCGTCAATGGCGAGACTACAGGGAGCGACGCAGACTAGACGTAGTCGCTTCGTACTTCGCTATCTCCCAGCCGGACGTACGCGGTATGGGAATGGAATGATGATAAACGACGTAGAGGACGTAGCTCCGCACAATCATGAATCGTGACGCTGCCTGGGACGAAACTGACCGTAGCCGATTCCTCGCCGCACTTCCTCTCCCACCGACGAGATCCCACGCCTCGGACCTCTTCGTTTACCTGCGCCTACGTCCCAATCCGCTCGACTACCTGCCTGCCTGCCTGCCTGCCTACCAACCACCGTTGGCCAAGGCTACGCGTCGAGCCGTTTCTTCCATTGCTCGGACCGCATCTTTCGAGACGCTTCCGTCACCGTAACCGTCGCCGCCGCCGCCGCCGCAGTCGCTATCGCTGTCGCTGTCGCTGTCGCTGCCGCTACCACTGCCGTGATGCTCGGCTCGCTGCGATACCGCTCTACCCGGGATAGGCTAGGCAACACGCACTGCTCTGCACTGCACCGCTCCGCACCGCACCGTACCGTACTCAGCCGTGCCGCGCCGCGCTGCGCCGCGCCGCGCCGCACCGCACCGCACCGGTCGGTCGGATCGAGTCGGGTCGTCGTTGTCGTAGTTACCGCGCACCTAGCACCGGCCACCCGTTCACTTCACTCTCCTCGTCGCTGCAGCATCATCGACACACGCTGCTGCTTCCTCGCGATCCTCGCGACGGTCTCAACTCCGGGCGCCGCCATCTTGTATACAGACACTTGTTTCGCCAGTCGTGCCGGTGACGTGCGGTACTCCAACGCGGAGCTGCGACAACGATCGACGGCGCGCGTGCAACGCCGTCGCGGCATGTCCGACCAAGCGTGTAAGATCGCGTGGCCGCATTTTTGAAAATCGTGTTTTCCCACTCAAGATCGTGAACAATTGTCGCGCGTGACATCACGCTTCTATACGCGGGTTGCTATTCCACGTGGACGACAAACTGCCGCCGATTGGCGATTGCCGTGAGCGCGAGTCGATCGTCGCTAGCCTATTGGTCGGAAAGACACTTGGTCGCGAGAAAGAGAGAGAGAGAGAGAGAGAGAGAGAGAGAAAGAGAGAGAGAATTTGAATGCCCCTCGATTGATTTAGCGTGAATTAGGGTGTTTATTATCGTCTCGCCGCACTGCGCTGCGTCGTTTATTAAGTTGCGTTTCCATCGAATCGTAAATTGGAAGACTATTTTACATCTTTTGGGTTTATATATTAAGTGTCTAATTATGTAAGAAGGATTTAATTAACGATGAAAGTTAAAAAAATATAATCAGTTATTCAATATTAAATTTACATAATGTAAATTTACATAATATAAATAAAATTATAAATTTATATTAGAAATTATTTGAATAAGTTATTTTAATTGAAATTAATTATTTATTACTTTATATATCGAAAAAAATTTTAGTCATAAAATAAAGTAATTAAAATAAAACACACACAAATTGTAAAATAATTATAATATATAAATTTATCTATATAATAAAATATATTTATTAATATAGTAAAACAATGCCTGACAAAAATAAAAAATATATTCTACTATAAAGTCGACGATGAAGTATGAACTTCACCAAATAATAACAAATAATGATTTAATCAATTTACAGAAAGCTCAACAGAAACTTAAACTTTATACTTCTTTGATAAAGACAAACATATTCTTATAAATAAAAAACTTGCTTTTAAAAATATGTGAAGTAGGCATTTGTTATAGTAAAATGTTCTATTTGGTGTTTATTATATATTAAAAAAAAAAAGATTTAAATAGATCGTCGTCAGATTATTGTCATTAAACATATTATTTTGTTCTTAATAAGTGAAGTCTATCGTAACAAAATGTGAAAATGAGGGAAATGAAAGAATACTGTCAAACAGAAATATTACGACTTTATTGTAATCTATAATTTCAAAATATTATTCATAATTATGACTCGCAATAATTTTACTCATTATTAACACACTACTTTCCAATTTTGTCGCATTACAGATCCACAACTAATCAAAATCTGAATGCCAAACTAACAATATTTTATGTCCACAAATGACGCTCAACTCGTTCGCAATATGCATCTGGATCAGAATGTGCAAAATGTTCAAAGAAAATTGGATCTCTATACTGATTTGGGTCGTCCAAATAGAATATCGGTTCTCCATAGTATGTTCCCACTTCCCATCCTTCAACATTTTTCATCAATTCTGTTTCGATGTCACGATTACGTCTCATTTGTTTCAAGACACTGCATGGAAAAAAAGGAAAATGATTATAACTGATTATATTATGATATTACGGTGTACATTTAAGTATTTTAAATAAAGCAGCTTTTTTAATACATACTAATCCAGTACAAGTAATCAAATTCATAACTATGATAAATGGTCATTCACAAGTATACTGGATTAATACATATTAAAGGTTATCTTATATAAAATATCTAAATGCAGTAACATTTACTTAACTTTGACAATAAAATAATACATATATGTTCAATTAAATAACAATATCATTATTAAGTAATTAATCATTTAATAGATTGACATATCTTTATATTTCATGTTGCTAATTTAAACATCTTTTAATATGCACTAATCTAACATAGTGTAAATGACCGAATTCACTATTAAGCTTCCAATTGCACTAGCTTATGAATACTATATTTTTTAAATGAAAAATATACATCCTTACGCTCTATCTCGTTCTGCCAACAATGCTGGAAATATAGCCCAGCGTGCACTTCTCATCTCAATCTGTTGATGTCTAACTTGTTTGAAACTTAGATAGTAGGCATACATTCCGCCGAACGTAGTGGCTAGGAAAAAGGCAAGTGTGCCTTTAGCTATAAAATTTCATTACAACATTATTACATAACCTGCCAATAAGGCAATCTTTGTATTAACTAGCCAATAAAATTTTTAATCAATAATAAAGTTGATTACAAAAATATCTTTACCGCCGAGAACGCTGCGTAATTTTATTCTTTCCGTTTGTATGGGACCATAGCCTCCTTTCGGCGGAAGATCCTGTATTTTTTTACCGTCTACTGTTGCATTCATCTTGTTCGTTTTTTTCTAAATGAACTAGAGCATCACTCAAGATGTACCAAGGGCTTCAAAAACATTTGTTCGTCTGTAATCTGCCTTATTATGCTGATTACAGCAGATTATCTACCAACACCTGCTAATACCGAGCAGATCGACAATCGACACTACTGATTAATTGACTATCACAAATTACGAGTACCGAATAACAGTCTTGTAACAAATGTAAGGTCGGGTTCACACTTTGACGGAAAAGCGGAAACTAATCGAAACTCGCAGTAGTAGTAAGCGATACATTTCGCTTGAGTTCTGTTTTTCCCCGAGTTCTGATTGGCTTCCGCTTTTCCGTTTTTCCGTCAAGGTGTGAACTCGGCCTAAGACTCTGCGTACAATGAGGGAAATATTAGGTATAGGAATAAGTATTAAAATTTCAACCTATCAAAAACTATATATTCCGATGTAACCGATTTCTGATAGGTTGAAATCTTTGGCCAATTTTTTCTTTACCTCTAGATAAGAAGTAACCCAGATATCTCGTTTATTATCTCATGCACCTAGTTTCCACCGAGAGTTTAAGCATTCTTTTGTCGTTCGATTATAACAGGGGAATGCTCGACTGTAATTGGTTGGTTTTTACATTCTGATCTGGATTAACCCTCGATGGAAACCATGGATGAGGTTATCGAGAAATGAAAAAATTAGCCATTATTTTCTATTTCTATCGCATGTATTTTTCATGGGAGTTTCTCAACAAGCAACACTATATAATGGCTCTCGCACATAAATACGACACGCTTGCCGCTCGATAGTCAATCAATGTCTTGCTTGCTCGGAAATATATATAACTTAGGCCGGGTTCACACCTTGCAAAAAAACGGAAGCCAATCAGAACTCGCGGAAAGACAGAAGTAGACAAGAGAAATGTATCGCCTACTATTACTGTGAGTTCCGATTGGCGGCTTCCGCTTTTCTTTTTTCCGTTTTTCCGTCAAGGTGTGAACCCGGCCTTATACCGCGCGATACAAAAGTTGAATGGCTTCTGCACACAGAACGCTGCAATACTGACCGCGCGGCGGAAATTGTCGCACTAACCAACAATTCTTTGTTCTGAGAGTCGATTGAATATTTTAAAATGAGATGAAAATTACAAAAGTGAGCAAATTCACTAAAGAACATTCTACAATGCGTTACAAATAACCATTGCTGGTTGAAACGTTTATTGCGACAATCGATGAATTAGAAACATAAATAATACTATTAATGCTTTTAAGGCCTACAGTTCTATATATGAGAGAAGCGACATTTATCCTCACTATCATCTCTAACATATGTTCAACATCGCATGTTTAGCCCATTGATCAGGTCCGTCATACTCCATTTACTTCAATATAGGAATTATGAACTCCGTCAGATTAAGCAAGTATTAATGTTTATGTATTTTTTCTTGTTGAATAATGTAGCGATTAAGTAATGTAATTACAAATGTACACAAAAAAATAAACGATATATTGTATATTTATTTTAAGTATGTGTATGTATCAGTTCAGTAGATAGTTGCAAGAAAACATATGATAGCTCTCCACTGCGGA
>Ga0157364_1003021_pt1 | contig 16125 bp, 7 predicted proteins | sample AttsexASBM2_FD_111476 | JGI IMG/M metagenome (GOLD analysis project Ga0157364, IMG submission 111476) | Fungus gardens microbial communities from leaf cutter ant in Ribeirão Preto, State of São Paulo, Brazil - Atta sexdens ASBM2 | ecosystem: Host-associated > Fungi > Mycelium > Unclassified ...
GCGCAGCGAAAACGAAGCAGAGACGGGAAGTAGAAAGAAGTGATCCAGACTTTTCAATATCAGACAAAAACGTGTGCTCGCTGGATCGTGACAAGCATTGAGGACATAATAAAGTCTAGATAAACGAGCGAGACATCTCGCCACGACGATAAAGCCCGAAAGTTTCGAATCATACTTACAAATTCTCTTTGTTTGTCTGCCAGTATGAACTTTTAAATGTAGATTCGGCAATAAGAGTGTATTGTCAAAAGAGTGTATTGTAAATAGTCAAAGATAATATGATAAAATTAAAATTTCTAAAGATAATTAAATGGATTTTATCTGAATAAAATCTCAGAATCTCAGAATCTTCGACTGAAACTTGAAACTTCGGTAGACAAACGTCATTGTAATCATAGGTAATATTGATGTTATTAAACTTCAGCGCGTGCATATAAAAAAAAAGTTAGGAACGATAAGGGAAGAGCGATGCGATCCATTTCATCGACCATCCTTTGAAAGATCATATTCTGTATATGCGCCGTGTCGTCCTTTCTGCAGGATATTTGCCGCTTCGTTGGTTCCGTTTGATGAACGGATTCCCGGGTGAATGCCAGCGGAGAATATATGGGGAGGAAAAATAATAAAAATAGCAGCTTCAGGTTTTTTCGACGTGAATTCGTCCGGAATTTCACCTAGGCTGCCTGATATTCTATGTCAGTGCTCGAAACCAAAAATGACATACCAACGAATATATCGGTTATCGTTATCATTCGTCCGTCATTATGATATCATATGCGGAAAATATTTGTGAAAACAACTTATGGTTAAAATTTCAAAATATCAATAAATATAAGAAAAATCATCAATAATAATTATTTCAAATATTGAAATTGTAAATAAAAAATAAAGATGTAATAATAATTTTAAATTTAACATATTCTTTTGATTATGTTAGTATATATTATTTAATTTTAGTTAATATATTTATTTCATAAGAGAGATAATTGGTAATAATTACAATAAATATTTAATTAATATCTCTTATACGCGGTTTTGCTAAAGAAATTAAATTTAGCTAGATACAGATCTGAAAAATATTACGTAAGTGAAAGTAATTTTGTCGAACTAAATTAGGACATTAATTGCTAGAATATCAACATTTTTTTTGCAGCATTGTTTATTATATTTGAGTTTTCTACTTCTAAATATTTTAATAATCCAACAAAATTACTTTTAGACATTTAAAATTTTTTAATATCTTAGTAAAGTTCATTCCATGTAATTGTAATTATTAATTGGATCTGAATTTTGAATCCGTATTCTGTAAATTATCAGACACGTATTATACGTGACATCCTATATGTGCAGCTGCTGTTCTAGCTTTCCTAGTGTTTGTTGTAACGGCTCTTTACGATGTAACGTTATTCCAGCAAGCAGTTATGCATAAGGCAGGTCGAAGCGATACTACTAACATGTGATTCGAAGCGTAGTGCAACATGCATTTGATGCATGTTGCACACGAATCGCGAGCATCGATTTTGACAAAGATTCATGTTCGATACGTGTTGCATCTCGAATCGCGTCGCAGACATTTCACACTATACTTGCTTTGACGTTTGTTTGCTACGTTATCAAATGACATAAAGCTTTGATAAGACGTTTCAATTTTTCATAGAAAGGTATTCTCATCCAGTAAACAATTATAATTCAGAAATTGCGAAATAGAATTTGCACTTTAGTTAAAAAACTAATTGCAAAAGAAATTATACTAAAAAATATTGGATTTAATACCTTTGATGTAGATTTAACACGCATGCAATGTTTCTATAATTTTTATTGTGTTGATGTTAATATTTAAAACCATGTTAAATTTACTATATTGGAATTAATATTAACACCATTAACAGTGAGAAGTTATATAAACATCGCTGTTTTTTAGAATGTATTATTAAATTCAATAACTACATAACTAATAATTTCAAATAATTCAGATAATTATTTATCACCAGATATATTTTATTTTTTTTCTTATTAAAATACGGGTGAAGGGCAACACATCGAACCTTTTCTATTAAGGGCGATAAACACGTTTACGGTGTTCGCTTCCGATAACCATTTTTAGCCGGCTAATAGCTATATTTACTAAGCGTGTGAACCGTGATGCTGCAACCGCAGCAGACATGTATTATTCCATAGTGAGGCGCGACGATACCCCAGAGTGGCCACTGAGTGTCGAGCTGTGTTTACGAGATCGGTTCCCGTCACTGTTAATGCCGTCGCCATCAGTTTTAGCATGAATACACATCACTACATCGTCCCGGGACTGTCGCCATAAGCAACGGGGAGCCTACGGCTTTTGATCGAACTACGTATCGCCTTCTTTCACTCCATTTAGATGTGAATTTTCCCTGACGGCAAGATCATTTTTTTTCAAGCTTTATTACAGAAGAAAAAAAATAATGGAACATTAAGCAACTTCTTTAGATAGAATGAATGAATGCGGGAGCAAAAAAGAATTTAAACTTGAGAGAGATTTAAAACTTATCATTTAAACTTCTTTCTAACTAAAGTAAGATATAATATAGAACTATTTTTGTATTATACATAAATTATGCTATGTTGCGAAATTTTTTTCTTAAAATTAATTTCCTGAAGAAATTGATCCGTTTATAAATATATAGATAATGATTAAGCGTTATCTATAGATTACTGATTTTATGTCGAAACTTAAGTATGCAATATAAAAGCATGTTTCGTTTTGTCCATGCAACTACAATTACTCGTCGGAGGCTAGTACGATGCTCTTATTACAACACTATATCTAAATTAAGGGAGCATTAAAGAAGCCGCATGTTCGCCGCGGTTTGCGAATACTGCGAGACGTAAGTCGAGGCTGAAAGAGTCGTCGTACCGTGAATACGTGGCGATAAATAAATTAGCCAGGCACTAATTGACAAATTGCTAATCCTCCAGGCCATTACACGCGCCCGCAATGGTAACAAATGCGGGCAATAACGTCGGCCGACCGACTGTGTGCGAAATACGGAGATCCCTCGTCGCATTACGTTACCTGCGGAAACCAACCAGAATACGTCAGGAGGTTAGGTCAATACTGATAAAATAGTCACATAATTTGATAACATAAAATAAAAAGGAATAAGAAAGGTCACGATATGGAAGTTTTCATACTGCGCAATCAACATTATAAGATCTGTAATAGAAATTTTCATAAAAAGATCCTATAAGATCAAGTTTCATTTTTTACGTAACAAAACATTGTTATTTATTATATTTAATAACATTATTCAACAGTTCATTCTTATTTTAAAACCGTCTTAAGTTGCTAATGCAGCCCTTTAATTGCAGGCTTGATATCTTAAGACTATACTTAAAACAGTTTCAAATGTAAGAATCGACTATGAATACCAGTCTCAGTTTCTTCAATTTTTAATTTCTCTCTGACAGTAATTTTTAATCTTTACACTTTGACAATATATTAGAATCGTATAGTCTGAATTATCCATTCGATTACAAGCGTTAATTTGCGACAAATTAAATCTATGTAATAAAATCTGTGAAATTATTCTTCCCTATAGACTTCATTATGCTGAATGAGCAGAATACGTCTCATGGAATTTTTTTCCGACAATGCCTACCCGCTGCGGGCGGAATCGTCCAATAAGTCGACTGTTTTCCTACTCGAGACTTCGTTTTTCCGACTGTGAGTCGGCGGGTGGTTTATTGGTCCTTTTTCAACAAGAAGGCTAATGTAGCGCCGCTGACAAATCAATAATCAGCTAAGGACTCTAAGCAAGAATAACACTTCTTCGTTTTGCTTTTCCTATCTATCGAAGGCATGTTATAACCCTCGGCGTAATGATTATCATTCTTCTAAATGAGAAACTTGAGGCTATTATTGATTTGCAAAATCAATTAATTAGTGAAGATAATAAATATGTGGCGAGTAAATGATAATTACATCAATAAGTATTGAAAATATAATTATTTTTATATTTCCAATTAATATTAAATAATATAATTATTTTTTAATAATAGACTTCTCTTGAATCTAGAGATTATTTGTCTCTTGTAGCAAAAAAATAATTAACGTTAAAACCGCCAATGTTAGATTTTAGCTCCGCTAATTTTTAAATCAAGTACAGAATATTAAAAATACAATAACAAATATAATAAATATAATACAAATAAATATAATACAAATAATTCTAACGATACAAATAATACCAAGATAACTTTTCACTAATCGAAAGAATAGGAAATTATCAAATTTTTTTTGTATTTTTGACAGCTTTAGTAGAATATCATCGGTGATTTTAGTGTTAGCAAAGAGATTTTAGTATTAAAATTGAAAGACTTGATATAAAAGAAATATTGCGATTTTTATCGAAATTTTATTTAAATTCTTTACTATGAGTTGCAGCATTCAACGTATAAAAAGTTACTGCGAATAACTGAAAACTGAATTTATCGTCTTAATCGTTACAATTCTAAATGATGACATGTAGTTTTGGCATGCCTTGTATTGCATATACGACATATGTATGTATGTTTCGAATACATATGTTGTACTATTTCTGCTTACCTCCTACTTCGTGCATTGCACATGGCTAGCTCGTTCTATCCGCATATTTCACTAGTTCGATGATCCCTGGTGTATATCACGGAAGTGCGCGACAGTTCATCGCCATGTTTTGCGAAAGGCGCAAGGAAAGAAATCGCAACTCGCAAAGAATCGTAAAACGAAAGAACGCGTTTTGCACTTTATCTTTCTTTGTTGAACTGAGGGAATGAGAATGAAGCCGATATATCAAAACTCGATTGACGAAAGTCTGTTGTTGCAAAGTTGATTTTCTTTGAAGACAAGACCGAATTATTTAAAACAGTTCTTTGATAATGTATCTATTTTAAAACAAGTATTTATTACTAAACTTCGTATAAGTTATCTGATTACAATATTTTATTTAAATGTGAAAAAAATGAATGAGGAAAAATATGATTTTGACAAATAGTTATTCATAAATATTAGAAATTATGAGCTGAACAAAATTTATAATATTCAAATATGTAGATTTAATTAAATATTTATGGAAATAGTTTCTCTGTAATATTAAACATTTTAACTAGATACACACAGATCTGAAAATAACTTTATTGGATATCAAAATGTTTATGTAGGAAGTTCAAATTGATTACTAGAATGTAAAAACTTTTTTTAAAAATAGCATTACTAGTTTTGAGATTCTCACGTATTTAATTATTTTGATGATTCAAAATTATTTTCAGATCTGTTTAACTAAAGTTTTAAATATTTCAGCAAAGTATCGTTCTTTCTATGTATATTATAAGAATTTATATTTGATATAAATATTAATAAATATGTTTTGTTGCACATTATTACCTACTAAAATTGATGATGATATCAATGTGTGTATAAAGTTTCCTAAATCTCAAATGTCATAAAGCAGGAACAATATTTTCATTCAACATTTAGATTAAAATCTGGGAAAGAGAAGATTGATTCCGAAAGCCATTCTCCCTAGAGATCTTATGGATCCATCTCAGTGTTCGGTTAGCGAACTTTTTGTTCGCGACATACACTCCAGGGAGGAGTGCCGGACTGCTGATAGCGATAAGGACTACCGCGCACTACGTTTACAATCGTATTTGTAAGAGACACGTAGATCTGACAAAAAAATGTGGTTGAATTTAACTTCTGAAAGTTGTTTATGCGATTCAATTTATTATTCTGCATAAACTCAATTTCGATGTCAGTATGGGACTGTCCGATTCGTAGCTGGATGAATAAACATAAAAGAAAAGCGTCAATTTATTATTTTTTATTATAATAAAAATGTCAAATTTTGTCTAATTTTTACATCTAATTTTTAACTATTTAGTAATATTTCTTAAATAAAAATTATTTTATTACATTTATAGAGAGAGATAAATTTCACACAGAAATAAACATTTAAACATGAATCGATTTAGTTTACAAATTATTTATATTTGTTATATTTGTTGTTCAAATTTTTAAAAAATTTCTAACTTTTCTATCCAGAAATCCACTTTTCATGACTTTATTAATTTTTATGTTATGATTGCGAAATTTATGGATACAAATTTATATTGTAACAACAGGAAGTTTTGCTCTGACGAGCGATTCAATGGCAAATACTACAAAATATAAAAAAGTTTACTATGTAAAACATTGCACTTGGTTATAAGAATGCTGATACAACCATGAATTTCCGCGATATTTTCCCTGTTATTTTTATTATATTCATCAATGGATTTAATATCATAAAAACAGTGACACGATCACAATGCTTTGACGCACTTTAAAGAAAACAATTGCGGAGAATTTCGAGAAATGTGTTCGTTAGTTCACATTGTATATATTAACTTTTACTATTACTTTTATTATTTTATCTGTCCCTTATATTATGCCTTTATTATTTATCCATTCAAAACGTTATATTGTATATAAATATTTATTATTTCTACAATATAAAATCAGATTTTGTCATTTATCGAGTTATTTATTCAAGTTATTTTTTTTACTGTAAGAAATATTTCAACAACATTAATCAAGACAAGAAATTTTACTTTCTCTCTTTGATTTTTTGATTGCCAAAGAGATGCTACTGCACGATTAGCAAGTTTCATATACGTTCTTAGACTCAGCTTTACTCGCTAGCTTTACTCGCTAGCTTTCTGTCGCGGCATGAATCACGCGGCAAGGATTGAGAGGAAACTTTTCGATCCTCCGGAATATACAAGGAACGTCACCGGGACGCGACCCTGTGACCCTTCGGGACTTGTCTCCCTGTCTGCCAAGTGTATGTACTGAGTTTTGGAGGATTACTAAAGCTGCGAAGGATTACCTAGGCACCTGAGAAATGGCTGATGTGACTTAACGTGACATCGAACCTTTCATCTTGCTTTCGGAAAAGGTTGAGAGACAGATTTCAATATTTGATCATCCACAACTTTTCGTTCCGATAAGTTCTTTTCTCTGTATTATGTATTCACATATATGTTTCGCTTTTCTCTCTATAAATCGCTTTCTCTATATAAATAAAGTTTACGTGTATATATGTACGAAAAGTACATAAAATAAAAAGATATCTTTTTCATTATTATTAAGTTATATTAAATACACAATGAGAACTCTTCGATAATATAAGATTAATTGGCAAATAATTGGCAATTATTCTTAGAAAGTACAGCGTGATAAGTGATGTGTAAATTATAGTTTTATGTATATATATATATATATATATACTTAAATAAATAATAAATAATTAAAACAATTGTATGATTCGAAATATAGCCGAATTATTCAATTTAATTTTAATTATGTATTATTTTAAAAGTCTAAGTAAATAACTATGATTTGTGCGTCGCTCATCGTATTGTACTCTGATTATGCTTTTATATTAATTTTAATTAGATAAATTTTAAAAGCTTATCAATATATAGTTTATATTAAGCAGCGCGCTTCAATTTAAAATGATTATATAAAATATCAATATTTATTTTCAAATAAATGTTTTAAAAGATAATTTGAATTAATTTTCTTTTACTGAAGTATTGCTTTATTTAAATATATACATATTAAGTATAATGTTTATGAAATAATCATCGTGTTGTACAATTCATTCGTCCCACAAAAAAAAGTCGAAAACAAAAAACCGTCATACCAGTTTTTCCGAGAGTTTTTCCAACACGCGTCACGTAATCCTGCATCCTGATGGGGCAAGCGCGTTCGACCGCTTTTCGGAAAAAGGAACAAATCGAAATCGACAAATATTGTCGTCACGTACTATGTCAGCGATAAGTCGCGTTCGTTCCGATCTGTCCTTCTCTCTCGCTTCTACTCTCAAAAGAGATGTCCAGGATGCCAGGGTTCGCGAGAATGATGAGATTTTGTCGAGAAACGTCAGTGAATCTGCGCGTTCTCGCAGTCATTCATCGACGTGAGTAAATATTGATGCGCGTGATCCAATCGCGCGTTCGAGATAAATAGACTGTGGATGCCTATTACGTTTATCTGCCGCAATGGTTTTACGATCATGATGTGTTGTTATACATAATATAATTTCTTTAATCGTTTAAAGAAGCGATTTTAAGTAAGTTTTGTTTCATAAAATTGAATTTAGATTTTAACTCGTTTTTTCGAAATTTAAGTTTTTATTAAATATTAAAACAATCTTAATTGTTTAACAAACAAATTTTATATAAAAATTTAATTAGATAATTAGCAAGATATTTAAAATAAAAATTGTAATAGTTAAGTCAAAGTGTGCCTTAAAGACAACTGAATACAACCTTATGAAAAATATTTCTGCCATTTTTTAATTTATACCGTTTTAAATAATATAAGAAATAATATAAGAAATTCGAATAATAAAAGAAAACATTTGAATAATTTAAGAATTCATGACAATCGCGAGCTTTCTACGTATATTATATTTACTGAGATCAACATTTTTATTTTCAAAAGACTCAAAAAGCGTTGAAAATTTTATAGTATAATATATTAAAATTATTTAAATTTTGTCCTTTAAAGATGAATATTTTCCGCGAATGCTTGGGGCGAAAATCAATGGCAATGACGGCTGACTGATAGAACGCGTCACTCTCGTCCTTTTTCCTTCTCTCTCTCTCTCTCTCTCTTTCTCGCTCTCGAACCTGAATATTGGATATCAATAACAACAGGCGAAGCTGATATCGAGGGCTTTTGTTCGTCCACTTCATTCGCGAATAGGTACGACCATGGTGGTTCTGTTCCTTGCTGGAGGACAATAACGTCAGATAACATGCGATTTTTCTATATCACAGATGTTCTAGATTGAATTGAGAGAAATGTCATTTGTATCGATGCGTCTCGATAGTTCATCTATCGTTAAAAATATCTCTATTGTTAAAAGATCAAAGGATCTTTGTTTAATTTTATTTTAAAACATTAATTTGAATTAACTTGATTATTTGATAATGCAGAAAATTTTAAGAAAATGGTAAAAAGGAATTCGTCAATGAAATTTATTGAAGTTGCTGCTGGGAAAATATTGTTTATTGGCTTCGATTAATTTATTGCGTCAGCAATTTCTCTCGTTAATCCTTTGATTACGTCACGATCGCGATAATTGGAACACTCTGTTCATTCGAACGGTAATAGAAGACGTAACTTGCTTACGGAAATAGAAGAGGAATAGTCGTCGGATAAGAGCAATCGGAGGAAACGGGGAATTCGGAGCGTCAGCTTGGAAAGAGCTATGGTAGCCCGAGTAAGTTTGTAATAACCTTGCCAAATAATGAACGGTCGAGTGAAGATGAAGGCGGAATGCAGCATTTATAGTGTTTTGGAATTATCGCCTCCGAAATGGAATGGATGCTCGCAGCAGCAGCGCGCGACTCGATTCATTTAACATTGCGCTCCGTGAATTAACTTTATTAAACGATATCTCCCAACTTGTTTCATAGTTCAAAGAGATTCCCGAAAAGAAAATCTTTCTTTGAGAATATGTAATTCGCGATTTCAAGCAAGATAAAATCAATTACCGAGTTATGAAGATTTTGATAAAACAGACTACTTCAGAAGTTACGGAATATGATAAAGCGAACTCTCTTCATTAATTATTATCAGCGATTCGTGTTATCGTATTATTCTAGTTATTGCACTGTAAATATAATGTAGCAATAATTATAATATACAGAGTGCGCCCCCAAAATCCGAACAAATCGAATTTCTTTAAACAAAATGTTTTTAATGAAAAATTAAATATTACAAAAAAATCCTTTTACATAGCTCTGTAGAGCACAATTATTCGATATAACCTTCATTGAATGACGATCTCTATTCTCGGTCTGAAGTATTTGCACGCATGCTGTATTGTAGCGCTGTCCATGCCGACGAATGCTGTCTCAATAACGGATCTTAATGACATCACATCGGGATGCCGAGATTTGTTTGTGATACTTTCAACTACGCTCTATACATAGTAGTCCAAGGGATTTAAATCTGGGCTATTGGGAGGCCAGAATTCCTTGGATCAAAACATATCGATGTTGTTCGAGAGCCAATTTTGAATCAAATGACTCGTATGAACTGGTGCACCGTCTTGCTGAAAAACATATGGCCTTCCGGATGCCACAGTTTCCATCCACGGCTTCACTACATCCATCAGAACGCGCAACGATTGCCCTAGTCATTCGAAATCAGCGCTTGAATGCTTTCAACAACTGCGGAAGTCCTCGAGATGCGTTCTTTCGGGTGACTCTCTTTCTCGCTGGCATACTGGAGTCTTCGTTGGACTGTTCTAAAGCCATATATTTTGTCACAATGTCATAAATGATTGATCTCAGGTATCCAAAGAATCGAATTATTTTCGTTGCTGAGCGTCCAGCGCGAAGACCTTCGATGATCGCAGGTCTTCGATTATATTCCGCACTTGATTTCAACATCGCGGCCATTTTGAGAATATGATTGTTTACTAGAAGCATCAGGCTTTTGGATGCCAACAACAATCTCTGACGGAGGCACAATATAACGGAAAATTTAAATTGAAATTTGTCCGGATTTTGGTAATGCACTCTGTATTTTAATTGACTTTTTTATTTTTACAATATGTATCTTTTCATGTATGAAAATATCAAACAAAGAAATTTCCATGAAGAATCCCTTCTACTAAAAAGTTTTAGAATATTATTCAAAATTCTAACGCGTTAAATTCAATTGATTCATAAATAACAGCTTTTCCTAAGAATGTTCGTGAGTTTCGTTCGTTCATTCAGCCATCTAACTGATTGGACTTCATACAAGAGATAAAACCACTTCGTAGACAAACTAGCAGCAGCCTTCGGGCAATATATCACGACTTGCGCGTCGTAAACGCGGAGAGAATTTTCGCAAAAACGGCAAACCTCGCAAAATGTCTCGAAACAGCCGACAGCTATAGCCGGCTTACTATACTGCGTTATACGCTATAATGTCGTTCGAGTACGTAATAAATCGTGGTGGACGGTGGAACGACATAGCTCGCTCTCGCGAGTTAACTTAGTTAACTGGTAACTTTGATCTGCGATTCCAAATGGTTGGCTGACCGGCAAGCACTTCGATTTCTGCGCAGTCGGGCTTTGGAGATTCTATTACAATCGTGCGCGTGATAGCGGGATCAATATTTAAATTCCTAATGGCAATGATCTCGATGGACGTGATCGCGAAACGCAGGATGTATTCTGATAAAACACGTTGAGTTTCGAAGCTCATCTTCAAAGTGCACGCTTTGAGAGGAAATCGTTGAGAGATGCACTTACTTGATACACGGAAATGAGACCGAGCATTCTATCGGTACAATATATATAACACACTGAAAAGGAAAAATTGTAATTAATTAAAATGAATTAAAAAGGCATGATATATATGTGTGTGTGCGTGCGTGCGTGCGCGTGTGTGTGCGTGTGCATGTGTGTGTATGTGTGTGTGTCTTCTATTTACTTTCTTCTATCATGTCTTTATTTTTTAATTCACTAATTATGATTTCTTCTTTTCGTATGTATGTGTATGAATATATGAGTCAAGAAATAATAAAAGAAAGCAATACGAGCAAATTAAAAGAAAATAGCAAAAGATATTACGTTAGTTAATGGAAAAATCCCCCTTTTGGTTTCATTATTTATTATTATTGCATTAACGCAAGAATCACGTAAAGAAAAAGTAAACTAATTTTTTCCAGTCTTTCTGATAATAACTTCATATAGATGAGATTCATTGAAAAGCAGAAGAAATGTAGGAGAAGAATTTTTAAATTCGAAAAGCTGCGAAATAGTCAAATGAAAATTAGTTCGATCTTTCGGCAGATTTTTTTGTTATAAAAACGCTCGCTCACGATCCGCTTTTGAAATTTGCTTGATGGGAAAAAATATTTTAGATTAGTGATGGAGATATGTCGGCAAAACCGAAGGGATGATATTGCAACGACAAAGGCCGCGTCGCGTCGACTCGGTAATAAAGACAGCAAATTAAGGATCCCGGGCATGTAAATTGTCGCTGATATGATTTAGTGGCAATTTGAATGAAGAGCCCGCGCACAGGCCGTAATGTCGGTTAGCATAGATTTGAATAAATTGCGAGTTACTACGACGTCATTAAGCGCGGCGAATCTTTTTACAAGCTACTTGTACGCGCGAATACCCCACAATTATTATCGAGTCGCTCTCTCGAGATTTCGATTAGAAATGAAATGGGAGCCAGACGTGATCCCGGTACGCATGATATTTTATTATCACTATTAATATGAGTTTTAATGTTCTCTCGATGAATTCAATGTGACCGATTTTATCGACAAAATCTATGGATTATCCGTATGAATTATATGTTATTTATATTGCATACATGTTTTATATTGCATGTAAATCTGGGGAATAGCAATAATCAGATTACGTATAGTAATTACATGTTATTCCAGGTATCGAAATACACCATTCGAACGCGAATAATTATCAGGGGTTCATTATTCCGATTATCTCTTGTTTACAATTTATATCATATAAATCCTTAGATATGCAATATAACAACAAATATAAAATCTATGAGTATAATTTTAATATATTTCGCAATTTTTTTACATTTTACATTATAATACGAGCGTATCATATTTATAATATTTAATGTGTCTATAAAGTTAGAACGATATTTTATTAATTTTTAAAAAATAATAATTGTTCCGGTAACACTTTCTATTATTTTACTGTTCTTTAAGAAATAATAAAATGTTCTGCATTTTTAATATTAAAAATGAAAAATAAAAAATAAAGAAATGTCGTGCTAACTTCTTCTAAAATACCCTCTAAAGTGTTCCTGTTTTAAGCTAGATTGATAATTATTATATGACGTTTCAGGACAAAATTCCAACAATTAATAATTTTTATACAGGTTATAATATATTCGAACTCCATGGAAACTAGCCAGAATTACCGCCAGAAATGCTGAAAATAATCAGCACGATACATTTCCGTCAAGTAACGTGTTAGTAGCGATAGTTAAAATTGTTTAAAAAATGTTTATAGGACGGAACAACTTTTAATAATAATTTATTTGTATGGAACTCGATCGGAACATGTTAGAACTATTGTCAAAATGCCCAAAATTATCAACACGTTTCCATGGAATTTGAATATTAATAATCTGTGCAAAAATTATTAATTGGAATTTTGAATAATCAATCTAGCTTAAAAGAAACAATAGATGTCAACAGATATTCGATGGCATTTGGCACTTTAGAGGAAGTAAGCATGGCATTTCTTTATTTTTTATTTTTTGATATTAAAAATGCAGAACATTTTGTTATTTTTAAAAGAACAATAGAACAATGGAAAGTACTATTGGAACAATCATTATTTGAAAATTAATAAAATGCCGTGTTAATTTCACAGATACATATTTAATATATTTTATCTTTTCAATTTCTTTCGCATCTTCTCACATTTTTCTTAGAAAAACGCACACGTATACGAATCCATTTTTATGTTATAAAATTGCACTTTCGTAAATCGTAGATTTCTGAGAATCTACTTTTGTTGGCACCGTTTGAGGGTTAAAAGCCATCACGGTTACGTAGCACGCGTCGTTCTTGACGGGAGATTGGACCAGACAGACCGACGGAAGTTGGAGTTGGTCGTAGCGGAATTGTGCGTGGATCAATAAATCCCGTGTGTGGAACGAAAGAGACGTCGAAGAGCGAATAAAGGGAGTTCTCACGACGGACGCATATGGCCGCACAACGATTTCGATGACCAAAATAATTTCGGCGACTTTGGTACGATCGACGATTTGTGCAATGGTCTGTTTAAGCCCGGTTTAATCCTTCTTACGACTCGTCCCGATAAATCGATTAACTTGCGAGCGCTATTACGAAACTTGGAATTGGAATTCTTCAAGTAATACCAATTATCGTAGGATCGGCTTTCTCTTGCGCGCGCGCGTAACAATCGGATTAAATTAAGGGTACAAATCGATTGACGGGATATCGAAGCGGGAAATAAAGATTTTACTCACGCCGGGGATCTACAATAAATGTAGGTGAATTAAAAGAATGATAGAAAATATGGGATAAATAAAATTTTTCACTATATAATTTTTCTATATAAGAATCTAATACAGTTAGCAATTAATAATTATACGTAATCAATAATTCCTTGATTATTGCAACTTAATTATTGGAAGAAACGATTCTGCTGAAATATTTAAAAATTTAGATATACATAGATATTTTAGATATAGATTTGAAAATAATTTGTTGCAGTGTTAAAGTAATTCTGTAAGAAACTTAAGCATGATAAGTAATACCGCAAAACAAATTGTGATATTCTAGTAATCAGCTTAAGCATTTTATATAATATTTTGAGAATTCAAAAAATTATTTTCAGATCTATAGCTAAATTTTCAGATACTTCAGCAAAATCGTTCTTTCTGTGTACATACGACAAAGAAATTTTCGTTCATGGAAAAAATTTCTTTGTCATACAGGCGGTATATCAAAGAAAATTTGAAAGAAATAAATTTACAAAAAGAGCAGTCAAATGTCTATCGGGAATAAATAAGCTGCTGTATATTAGGTATGGGAAAAAGTTCGTGGCGTTTTTCCCATTAGATGGCATTAAAAAAACGCCACTTTTTCCCACACCTAATATTTTTGATAAATAAGATAAACGTTTCTGTACGAAAATGTTTCGAAAATTTTACGTTTAATTATATAAAGCGGCTCAAATAAATTTCGAGATCTGTGATACTTATTACAATTTTCCTACGAAGCGTTTTAAAAGAAATACCGCTACAATTTTCATATTTGTATTATAACACGATGCGGTCACCGTATTGTGGAGACCGCAAACCATCTTGCCCGCGATTGTCCTTCGAAAATCATAACAAGTGTTCGCGGTCATTTGTGGAGCTTAAAAACCAATTAGCCGTAATCCACCATGTTTTCACATAAACTCGGTGCCGTGCAAAGGCCTTAAGGCCGCGCCTTAATGAGCGGAGGACACATATTCGCGCCCTCGACGATCATTAGAGGGATAAAGTTCACTGCACAGTCTTTGCAAACATTATATACTGATGTGGACATTGAAAAATTCAAAAATAAAAGAATTTTTTTTTAAAAATGCAGTTTTAAAGATTCATATACCTTGTTTTTTAGCATCTTTTATAAAAGATTTCTATATAACAGAAGAGATAAAAGTGTCACAAGGAAATGAGATATTAGAATATGAAGTTATTATATAATATAATTGACCGCAAAAAGCAAATAGAATAAGTACATATATATAAGTAGAATAAGTACGCGAATAAACGCTTCCACTGTGTGACAGACATATATATGTATAATTAAAATATACATATACATATATACGTACATGTTACATGTCACATTTTCTATATATCGTCTTTTGGGTCAACTCCTCTCAATTGGAGTTTCCGCTTGTATCCTTCCCGGATCCCCGCGGAATAGCGTGTGCGAAGCTACATCGCGTTGCATTATTCGCTTTTGCAGTCAACACAGCTCCACTCAGCTTCATCTAACCTCAATGTGCAGCATAACGGATGTTTCGACCCTCGTCAGGAGCATTACGTTATTCGTGCACGTATTTATCACTGTATTCCGATGGGAAACTGCAACTCTTCCTTCGACGAATACACGTAACAATGTAAACTCGATATATCTATATTTAATTCTCGTTGGAATACTAGGGAGTTCCCTGAAATGCTTTTTTTTTTTAAAAAAGTACACGCAATTGATACGTGGTTGAAACGAGCGATGGAATGTCAAGTCAAATGGACAGTGATGTAATATTTATTACTGAAACGTACAACAAAATATACGGAAAAATAAAATAACTTTTGCAGCAAAGGGTCGTTTTTCTTTATTTTCCTAGTAACAATTTAAAAACAACTTTATGTAACTATAAATAAGAAAATTATAATAAGAATTATAATAATAAGAATTATAATAATAAATAGAAAATAATAATAAATAAGTTACGAAGCGCAAAATTTTGTTTCTAAAATTCGACTTGACGATTACGTTGCATTTAAATTTCATATCATATTTAAATAAAGCA
>Ga0157364_1003022_pt1 | contig 16123 bp, 7 predicted proteins | sample AttsexASBM2_FD_111476 | JGI IMG/M metagenome (GOLD analysis project Ga0157364, IMG submission 111476) | Fungus gardens microbial communities from leaf cutter ant in Ribeirão Preto, State of São Paulo, Brazil - Atta sexdens ASBM2 | ecosystem: Host-associated > Fungi > Mycelium > Unclassified ...
AATACTAGGGAAATCTATAATATACGTAACTATAATATTTTCGTATATTTTCGTACGCGATATTCTTTGAGAATGTGAGGCTCCCGATATTGTTTTACATCATGGATACTTATAGCTGTCACACTTGTCACTTCTTTATTACAGTACAATGGTGCAACAATATATTATTGTGATGATATTATCTGTTTCTATTAAAGGTCATATTCCGTTATACATAATATCTCTATTACTCTATATTAAAAATCTCTATATTAACTCTATATTAAAAATGTATAGTATACGTGAACTATAGATTTTTAGATTGCTGATAATATACATCGAAATCAAAAGAATAAGCATCGAAATAAATATTATCATAACTTTAAACAATATATTACATCTTATTATTTTGGTATAATTTGTTTTTAATTATTCCAAAAACTTTGAATGCATTTTTTGTAACTTTTATAATCTCAAAGACTAGTTAGATTCTTCCAGAATTTTTATCTCATTATTTATTATATTAAATTATGTGCTGTTGTAGCATCCCTTTTATTTAAGACTGTTTTTAATAATTTTCTGGTAGAATGTTTTTCTGGTAGACTTTCTTTGTTTAAAAAATTAATTAGTTCCATGTGATAAATCATGCGCCATGTTGATTTCTGCACTTTATAGGTCTGTTTCGTATCGGTAAAAATTAGTGTACACTTTTAGGACTTAAAACGAAATATATATACATTTAATATTTAGAGAAAGCGAAAAAAAGTATTTTAATTCAATATAATACAAGAATAAAAATAGACCTTATATTCCAATCTAGGATCATATTTTTAAAAAATGTCGCATATAAAGTGTACAAAAATACTATAGTATATTACATATAATATTTTTCTAGTATCTTCGTATGCAATATCAATAATAAAACCTTTATGTGGGATTGTATTCTCGAAAAATATCCCACATGAAAATGCTATAATATACGTTACATACATTATACATTTCTCTAATAACGCTTTTATATGCGATATTTTTCAAAAATAAGGTCCCCGTTCTTTTGTATTCTTATATTTTTATACTGAACTCACCAATATCAGTGTTGCTATACAAAGAACAAACCAATTGATAACTGCAGTCTTTTTTCGAGAACGTCAAACAGACGCAAGGCTCCAAGCCTGATTTATGGGGACACGCCCCCCTCGTTCGAGAGTCATTTCGCCGATGACATCGAGGGGCTGCATAGTCGACGTTAACACCCCGGGTTTACCGTAACAAGACCGGTAACATAATGACCGAAAGAGATTCGGAGGCGACTGGCTACCCGAACGGCCATTATGCTTCCCATCGACGTTACTGCAGCCTCCCTTATTGGGGGGAATGTGTCGCGGGATGTTGCGGACGTGCGGGGACGTGCGAGCTGTGTGTGTTACTTCGAGCGTGAGAGGTGAGGTGTCGGGGCGAGAACACGTATTTACACGCGGTGTAGCACAGCTCGAGTTGACACCGACACGCGTGTCACCATTATTGAAAAGGAACGAGCGTGATTCGTGTCGTCTATTATGGGGTGAGGACTACGAATCGAGTGCCGTTGGCTGCCGCCGATCGCTGCGGTTACGTTAACTCACGGTAGGGTGCCTTTTGCGCTTGACCAGCTGCCTGGTGGATCATTTACCGGGTTTGTAACTCCACAAACTGGATACGCGCGATTCGCAAGTCGTTTCACGCGCGGAAGCGAAGTCGCGGAACGGGTGAGATACAGATAAGACACGAGTGATAAATAACTGGTCGATTAAACAAATGTAAGAATCGTTATCTCCCGCAATCTGTTCATATAAATTCAATTCTCGAAACGCAGCACGGTTGAACTAATTTGTTTTAACAACATTGCAAATCCGATTAGCGCGCCTTCCGTCTAGAGATTCATAGATAATTGAAAGCGCGAAGAGATACGATATCGATGTTGTTCCACATGTTCGAGCTTTAGGAGAATTCTGTAACGCGTGTATAATTTATATTCAGTACATTCAACGTACATATTACAACGGTGTCTCTCGCTATATACGAGATCGGATAAAAGAACGCTATCCGTGTTCTGTAGGATAGTAAACGTATCAGCAGTTAATCCGCGCTTATGCGTACACACGTGCACATTGGCGCGGGACCAAGAGTCATAGGTGACAATAATAACTTTGAGTTACATGCGAAGCGATGTTGTAAAGCGCGGGATTAGACTTCTTCCGTCTAATGTATGTGGGTATGTGCCATGCCTTCGAAAGAGCTCGCGAGAAAGGCCCTGCAGCGAAAGTGAACTGGCGCTTGAGACGTGGCTGAGAGTTCGGTTAGCTTTACATAATTAAAGGCGTTCAGTTTTGGATAGATTCGAAGTGTGCTACTGAAATTGCTTTTTATTTCATTTGATGAATAAGATGCAGATTTATTACTACATATAAATTGAAGGCAATATAAAGCTTTTAAACTCACTTTAGCGATGAATTAATATAAATTATTATTATCATTATTGTTATCATAAGCTCGATATATTTATTGAAAAAATTTGATAATAATAATCAAGCTTAAAGAGAGGAGAGAGAGAGAGAGAGAGAGAGAGAGGGAGAGAATTACTAAAGTTTTGATAAAACAATTTCAATCAAATATTCGATTAATATAAACAAGACCAAATAAACTATAATTCTATTTTCCAAATATTATCTTACTTTTCTAATTATACAATATAATCTATACAATATAATACAAAACTTATACAAAATAATTTTGCTAAAAAATTTAAAATTTTGCTAGATACAAATCTGAATAATAATTTTATTGAATTATCAAAATAATGATGCTAAGTAGTTATAGTAGTCAGCAAAATTGTAAATCTTTTGACAAAATCATTTTTTTCGTTTATCAAACAGTTGGGTATATTCTCTATTATTATATTTAATAATATGCATTAAATATTGTATCATGCTAGACAAAATTTGATAGCTATTACCAGAATTTGTTCAATATTTTCCAATTAAATGTTCGATTATTATATCGTTAATCTGTTTTTAATATTTCAAAAAGTACAAGTATATTATCTTTTTGAAGTAATAGAGATGTAATTTTCGTATTAACGCGCATTGGTGACCCTTCAATCCCACATAATCGGATCTAAAGATTTACCTATTCTGGTAATCCCGCTTTTACGATGTTATTGACTCTTACTGGAAGAAAGTAGCAACTCGAGTGGTGCCATCGCGAAGACAGGGGACCCACGGTGAACTTGTATATTTCATACCAGTATTGAGTTCTCGTGCACGCCTCTGTTTAGAATAGCCGTGAGGTCCTATTCTTATAAAACTCGAGTGGTTTCAGTTTCGGTTTAGGTCCCTTTTCCCGGACTATAGACACTACCATTGGGTATGATTTTCAAAGCTGAAAGCCTGTCGACGGGGGGGCCCGTAGGGGTCCCACTACAAGCTTCCCGCCTTCATCGGCCCTTGCGACTCCGTGACAGTCTGGGACACGGTTGTGTCCATTGAAATCGATACTTCTTTTCCTGGCGGAACCATTCCCGTAGTAGGTATGCTATTCGCCCATAATAATAATCATAATGCGATCTAGTATCGTAAAACCGAAAGTTAACCGACGCGACAAACGATGCCTTTTTCTCTATCTTTTTACAATTATTAGATTTTAACTTTGATCTACTCTACTGTTGTAAATGTAATAATAAATATAATTTATTACTAATTTATTATTAATTATTATTAATTTATTATAAATTTATTATTTTTATTATTAATTTATTACTTTTAACTTTTTGGAACTGATGATGAGTCCTATTTAATTAATAAGTCTAATCTCTTTACTCAAACTGGACTTGAAACGTTCAATAAGTAAATTCAATAAGTAAATTGCATAAAGATTAATTTTTACACAAAGTAAATTTACGCCTCAATTACAACGCATATACTCTCATTATTCCTTGATTCAGGCATATTTGTTTTGAAAAATCTCTTTGTTAAAAATGTCAAACAATTCAATTGAATTATTTGACATTTTTAACAAAGAGATTTGCAAATGTAACAAAAAGAAAATTAATTTTCTTTTTGTTATATTTGCAAATTTGGATTAGTCTGATTAAAATAAACTTAATATTCATTCGTTTTTTATCCGAGTTACGTAATTTTTCTTAAAATAAATTAGTGCCTTTCAATTAACATAAATCAGTTTTATAGACCTATCATTAATAACTGTGTTACAGATTTTGACTTTAAATTTGGAGGATTAAATTTATAAATAATAATGAATGAAACAGAAGAATCACATTGTTTTGACTTGAATGAATAAATATTTGGGAATGCAGAAAGATATAACGATAGAATCCTGCAGTCTTTGAATTGATCGTGTGTGTATTGAATGTAACTGAAATTACGTGCTCTAGGGTCTCCTATCTTGTCACACACAAATTCGTTTTCAGTCGCTAATGAACATGACCGTTAATTAGAAATGAACACTTTGTAGTAGACTGTCTGGATGCGCGAGTGGCGTTACTATCTAATAGAATTTACCGGCACATACGGACTCTCGTTAGAGGAATTTATTAGAGAGAGAGATATATATATAGGTATACATACATATAGACACATCGTATGTGCGCGCGACGATGTGAGAATTATGGACGTCGAATATTCGCGTTGGATGACTATATCTCCAAACGTACCGGTCGTTACAGCAGGATGGGGTGAGATCCTCTTTCGAACGTCGATCGCTTGTCAGCTTTCTCTCTTTCTCGAACAAAACCAAATCTGCTGCACTATCTGCTATCGCGTGATTAGAAAGATTATGTTAATTCTAGAATACTATAACATAAATTTGATGTGCAAGTGAGCAAAGTCATTGAACGCTGAACTTTGTGTCTTCAGTGGTCATTAAGAGGTCCAAGTTGTTATATTAAAAGCTAGGACAGCAGAGATAAGCTTTTAAAAAATTAGTCCTTTATATCAGTTTAGGCTTGCTGTCAGTATTGTAACAGAGAGCATGATAAATGGTTTCAATTTTTAAGTAGTTTTGTTATTATTATATATATAACATTTTATTAATAAAGTTATGAGGAGTCATATACATTGTATAGTGACTCCTATCATTTTAACAATAAATTTGCGTTATTCTTTCTTTCTTGTTTTAAGTTCAATAATTAGATTATTGTGTTTAGATTATAAATATTTTGTCATTAAAAATATAAAATGTGTAAAAATCTTGTATTCACATTAATTAAGAGTTGCTTATTTCCTCGTACGTAAAATTTACATATTAATACCAATATTATATTACTCAATATCGATAGCATTTTACTTCTTTCTAGGATTAAACGTCGAGAGGACGGAATGTTGCGCGACGAAGAATCGGGATTCCCGGGGTGAGAAAGAACGGAACGCGATCCCGATCTATTCCAAACGGGGCGCCCCTAAGCTCGTTCTTTTCGCGTCTACACGGAGCCCAGGTGACAAGTTGACAAAGTGGCCGACTACATAGGGCCGACTGTCCTCCTGTCTCGAGACGACGAGCGATCGGAAATAAATACTCCGGCGGTTTTGTATATCTCGAGTATACGGTCTCTTCGAAACAGCCACAGTCGGCGTTGGAAGGTCCGTGGCGAGAGGAAAGGGCACGAGCCTCTTTCACGCCTTCGTAAAAGAGGAGCACTTCGCGTGGAAACGGATCGTTGCGCGCGCGCACAGGAAGGTATAATAGACCTATGGCACCGATCCGTCAGGAGGGCGAGAGGAATGTGGGGTCTCCCGACCGGTCACTCGAGATCCATTTAAATTGCCATCTGATTTCTGGTTTCGCACGCCACATTGTCGCCGTTGCCGTCGTCTATCTTGGGTCTGAAGCATTGTGCCGCGGAAAAAAGCAGGGAAAAAAGAGATTCGTTTCACGATTAGTTCGAACCGCTTATTGCCCGCGAGCCTGGAGCACCTTGAAGTCAACGAAGTCGCCGATGGAGAAGACATCGAAAGAGCCGTGACAATGGCGTTCGGCTCTTTTCGCGCGCGTGCGTGCACTCGATGCGGTGTCCGCTGTCCGCATCGTGTTCACGCTGCCCACGCGCACGTGAGTGCCTTTGCGTGACGTTGTCGCTTACACCCGTGCCGTGCATCCCCTGGACGCCACGTATAATGGAAGCCCGGCGCTCCAATTGTATTCTGTGGACGCGTGCAGAAGCCGAGAGTCATCGAGAGTCTCTTTACGCCAGTCTATTAATGGTGATCAAGGAAGAGTACACACAGAGAACGATTTTACTGAAATATTAAAAAATGTGGCTATCCAGAGTGGGAATTGAATACTGGTGAGATACTGATCGAATATTAATTTTTATTTAATATTGAGCATCAACGTGATATTAGGATCGATATTGGAATATTATTGGAATGATAACAATGGGCTTGAAATATATTAGTATTCTGTAAAATTTTTAGAGTGAAGATCTCACTCTGAAGAATAAAATTTTATTCTCAAAGATTTAAAAAATATTATTATAGCATGAAATTACAGTTCAAAATCAATATTATATTATATCAAATATTGATTTTTAATAATAGTAATAATATTGTATAAAAAATGTTAAACAAAAATGAAATGATTACTAGTAATGCGGTATTCATATAGGCGGTATTCATAGTTCTTATTGTAAGGCTAGGCTTAAGTAATGTCTTAAAATGCTAATATAACCCTCTGATTGGTTCATGACGTCTTAAGACTCAAGCCAATCTTTATCTCTATGTCTGTGGTCTATAGTTACATTTTGTCTTTTACCTTCTCTTACCGGAAAACATTAAATACTACAATAATAATAATAATATGTAATAATAATACTGTATAAAAATTAATACCGATTCTCAATATTGCAATGATACTATAATTCAATAGTCTTTGAAAATAATTCTATTAGATCATCAAAATAATTACATAGAAAACTCGAGCATAATATGAACAATACTAAGAGGATTTCCATATTCTATTAGTCTATGTAGAATGAAAAAAAATTGTAGACAATAAATCTGAAATTAATTATCCGATAAAATTAATTTCAGATTTATTGTCTACAATTTTTTTTTTAACAAAACTATTTTTCCATAGAAAATTTTAGACACACAATATTTTCGAATGTTATACATTCGCGTTACGTGATCGAGATACATCACGTATTTTTTTCAGGTTACATCTCGGATTACTATCGTGTTATTCATGGAATCACTGCCAAAAATGCAAATAGATACCGGTGATTTATCATCCGAGTTATGTGTCGCGTGATAATTTATATACAGTATAAAATAACATTTGACTGCTAAATTTTTTAAATTAAAATTTTTAAAGTTTAAGTTATGTATTGTTAAACTTTTTTTATGCCCCACAGCGAAAAATGGAAATAAAATAAAATGTTAATTATTTTGAATTGTAGGCTGTGTATAATTTTTGCTTGTGAGCGATAAATTCGTTCTAAGCGAGGCGCGCCTCGCGAATCGCGTCATCTTGCATTTTCCTGCCATCCTTTCGTTTCGCTTCGTGTCTCTCGCCTCACGTCTTTTATTCGTCGCTCGCACGTTACTCCGTTCGCAACAGCGGGAGAAAGAGAGAGACGCTTAAAAAAACGGAGCCATATAACTCCGGATCAAGCTGATGCGGCATTTTGCGCGCTTTACGTCGACAATTTACTGGACCACACGTGCGTGCGCCGCGGATTCTGACGCGTCGCGATCCTGAAAGGATCGCCTTCAACTTGCGGTAACAACTCACGTTGGCGTGGGCCGCCGATTGTCCCCGCGACGTGATCTTACGCGAATTTACAGTTTCGCTCACGCATAGGTATGCTTCATGCACGCGTCTACCTACAGCCGGATGCGTAATTCATTCGTGTGAGTTAGCGTGATAGTTAGCGACAGACTTATATCTAGAAATATAAATAAAGATCTTGAATCTCTTTTATGCCATATCAAACTTATTAAAATTATGTATTACGCGATTTTTCATTGATTTAATATACTAATATAATATAACTATTTGCAACATAACGAAACAGAGATGCAAAGATCGAGAGTATGAGATTAAGCAATTAACTCGCTGAGTTAGTTATATAAAACTAAATGTTTATAGCTTTTACAAATAATTTTGATATTATTTTTTTATTTAATTTTTTGTTAATTTTGACAAATAATTTTTTATTAAAAATTATTCGCTTTAATTTCGAGCACGGCTACAAAATACTGGCTTGCAAAAATACTACGAGATTTCGCGTAGAATTGAATGATACGCGAAACAAGCAATTCTATATTTGAACGCAAACAAAATATAAGATATTTTATTAACGATACCTAAGAGTTTGAATCCTACGACATCGTGACAATTAGTTGATAATGACTGACATTGCGTCCCGGAGTTGTTTTCTGAGGTTTATCTATACCCTAGATTTTCGAACCTTTGCGACTATGAGGTCAAGGCACTAAGATTTAAAGAAACTCGAGATGATAAACAGCTAAAACAAAGTATGTGACTCGTTTTATCAACATATTTCTTTACTTTATTATTGTAGCTGTTTATGAATAATGTTCTGACATCATGAAAGTTCAATGTCAATAGAAAAAGATATTGATCGTCGATCTTAACACATCAAGTACTTGCATAAAGAAAACAAGTAATGATATTGGATTGTTTAATTATCTAATTTATTAATAACATTAATTTTTGACAATAATACTTTATTCAAATTTTACAATTTTATTTCATACATTGAAAACATTTCTGAAAATGAACGAAAAGATTTTGATCATATCAATCAGAATTCTCAACTAGAATTATAATAAATGCAATAAAAAAATTCTAATTTGTCCATTTTCAACCAGTATTCCAATTAATGCAACCAGATTCTTTTTTTAGTATACAGTCTTATTTTGCGAATGTTTGTCTGTTCGCTCTAAACTCTTGCAATATTTTTATCATAACATCAATATTACCTCTTTAATGTTATAATGAATTTGAACACACTAATGAGCACTATAGTGCATATTAAAATAACTATTATACACTGATTTAATTTGTGTAAAGACAAAATGCAAATATTTCGAAATATAAAATAGATTTTACTTATAATAGTATAATAAACTGTATTGAGAATTTGAGTTTTAAGCTTTTTTATATTTACGTTAAATACACATTTTTACGTCAATTTGTGTATAACAGTGTTTTAATGGTGCTTTAATTTGCTATTAGTCTTTTATTTAAGTTCTAGTGTCATGATTTGAATAAAAATTATAATTACTGAGTTTGTCTATATGACTATTTTGAAAAAGTCAGTGCGCAAAGATCAGTGCGAAATAAGTTATTTATCATTTTCATCAAGGATCGCTAATTGAACTGTCATGTTGGGTTTTTTTGATACGTCTATTTTTTTTTATTTTATCACAAAGTAATGGATATATTAGTAATTAGCGATTTTTTCAATATTTTAACTGCGCTTAATATGAATTAAAAATTGAATTGAAAAATATCACACGAAGTGATAATTTGTTCCGAGGTTTCAATAATCCAAAAAGATCAAAAATTTTTAATACATTTTCGAACACCAAATGCAATTAGATCGGTCGATTACATTGAATACATGCATCGATAAAACAATTTATAAGTGATTCATGAAACTGATTAAATCGCATCAGTGTTACGAATTTCTTTCAAAAATTCATGAATGATGTTTATAGTAAATAGTAAAATTATAAATATTCGTTTGTTTATCTATATTTTAGATTGATACTGAAAGGCCACTTTCGCTTATTCAAATCACAAAGTTACAAATAATTATTGTCTAATATATTTCATCAATTTCGTGAATCATTCTTGTGACTAATGTTCATCATTTTTACTAATGATAGATTATATTTAATAATCTCAATTTAATTTACTTTTTATCTTTTCCTAGTTTTGAGAATTAGAAGATTAAACAGAAATTATATAAAGTTAGTCTATATTGTCAAAAATAGACTAATTCAATCTGTACGTTATATTCAAATAAATTATTGTGACTATATAAAACCACAATATCCTCCTCCAGCTTATTTTCTCTTAATTAATTAGATGCATTGATTAGTCCTTACATTTACGAGTATCCACGTACCTTCATGACCTCCGTGAGAGATCAAAATAAAGAGAAGCTCCTTGTAAACTTGTGGATACACCGGTACGTCGATAATAACCCTCAATCATTCACGACTGCTGCAGACCTTTCTGCGACATCGCACGGGACGTCACGAAATGTGATCGCGACGGATGCAAAGGAAATTATTCGCGAGAGTTACTAAGCTATCAACTTCGCGAGCATCGTCGGCGATCGTTAAGCGCCATGCGAGGAGGCGACGCGCAAGAGGAGCACCATGATATACAATACGAGAGAGTCGGTCCACGTTCCGGGCTCTCTTGTTATAATAACGTAACTCCCGGTCTCGCACGCGCTCAGCCGGGATGCTGTACGCCACACAGGCGTAGAGCGAACGCGGCGCCGTACTCGTAAAAACCCTCACCCACCCCCTCTCGTCACCACCCGATTCACTGTCGTCGAATGGGCGGCATGAGCGCAATGGGCGGGATCCAACCCCCGTGACTGCGATTCGCCCGGCCGCGTTCGGCCCACCGTGGGAGAGAAGAGAGAGCGAGAGAGGGCGCGAAGGTGGCGCTCCACGCGGTCGCAATTCGCACGCGTCTCTCCCCCACTTGAATCCCCGCCGAGCGTGTCAGCGTGGATGAGAGTGATAGGGGCACGGCGGCGCGTCGCGCTGATTGGCCGCGATCTCATCTTGATCCGCGGAAGAGAGCTGTCCCTCTCTGGCTCGTCGTCTAGCGAGAGGCGACGTCGACGAGAGGATTGGGGGGATGGAGGGGATGTGGGCCTCGGGGCAGTTACTCCGTACCGATGCTCACATTAATTTGCAAAAAAAGATGATACGTATTACGCGCGTGTGCATCACTAATATTATTAATTTGCGCGTATAAAATATATATTTTATTCTTTTCTTGTAATATATAGAGTTTTTTCTCCGAACGTTGCAAAATTGACTCGATTTCAGCTAAATCACGATTAAGTTGTCGAGCGATACCCGTAATATTATTATTAACTGCATAGATAGAATTATTAATTCTTTGGGAAAGATTAGATTAGGAACAATGAATTGTATAGTCAGAAATTTCACTACGAGCAATTCCGCCGTTTGAATCGGTCGCCGATTGAGTTAATCAGAATTCAGCCGTAGTCACCCTAAGCGGTTGGTTCGCGAATTGGATCTAGGCGCATTTTGGCTTTTTGGAGTTGCTTTTATCATCGGTGCAGAAGCGAAATGAAGTACGTACCTGAGGACACGTGTAAAATCTACAAACCGCGGGCACACAGGATGCAGGGTGCAGTGTCCCCCGGCGCGGAGGAACGTTGATATGAAAAATGGTCGGCGGGCACTCCCGCGTGCGCGCGGGGCCCCATACGAGAGCTACGGCGAACATAATAAATAACAATACGGAGTCTGCCTACGGATACGGGGATCTGCATATAGGTCCCTTATACCTGAACTGCCGCGGCGCGTCATTAAAATTATTTATGAGGAAATAAGAATCCGAAGCGCGCGCGCGGAGCCCCTAGAGGAGTGAGTCTCTGCCCCGAGGTTCGCGCGGATATTCCTCTCGCGCCCTATGAAGGTACGCGCGCGCTTATCCCTTTTAGTCGGCTAGCATTTGTGTGCGTTCGACGTTGGTAGATTAGTAAATTAAACTCGGACGTGTGTTCTCTCTTTCGTTCTCCTGTGCGAGCTTCGGATGCGCGCGCGCGCGGACGCAAACGAGCTATCGATCGAACGCACCCTGCGTAACCGTAACAACATCATTCGATAATGTACTTCATTTTTTTATTCTTTCTAAAGTTTCAAGTATTAGAATAATTAAAATAACATTAAGACATCCTTCGTGGAAAGGAAGGACAAAAATTTTAAATTCATTCTTCGTTCATGGATCGTTATATATTCTTTGATACTTTCATAAAAAGAATGATTTTATTGAAATATCTAAAAATTTAGTTATGCTGAAGTATTTATAAAATTTAGACAGATACAGATCTGAAAATAAATTTAATTGAATGTTGGACTATTGAAATAATTAAGTAAGAACCTGATGAGCAGTGCTGCAAAAAGTTTTGACATTTTAGCAATTAGTTTGAGTACCTTACATAATTATTTTGATGATTTAATAAAATTATTTTTGGATATTGTATTACTTCAATAAAATCATTCTTTCTCGATTGATAATAAAAATTTCGATTTATCTATTATCTTTTGTAAAAAAACTCGCATTATTTTCAGCCTATTTACTTTCCATGTTTATGTATCCCTGTGGAATAATTAAGATAACATTAGAGAATACATTTTTCACGGAGGCAAAAACATAAAATTTCCATTTTCTTCACTCCTATTTCGTTACATTTTCCAATAACTTGACGACAAAATTTTATTTAATATTTGTCTCTGAGAAATTCTCATCGTTCTCTTATCTTACTCTTTGTTCGCATTTCCTTTATTATCGCGAAATAATTAAGATATCTAATGTTAGAGCACCTCCTGTGAGACCCAAAGGCTTAAAAGTTTTGCTTTCTTCGCTCTTACATTGCTATATTTTCTGCTGATACTTTGACAACAAAGATTTCGGTTTGTCTAGTACCTGTCTGTAAAAAATTCGTCTTGCTTTCACCTGTTCGATGTTTGTTCACACCTCTCTTCGCGCGCGCACGCGTTACCCAATTAGCTACGCGCATCTGTTTATTTACATAATCCGCCCGCAGGGTATTTAGCGTATCGATCACGTAATTATCGAGGCGAACCGCCGGACCTGTAGACCGGAGGCACGGAGCTCATTTCGCGCCGGTAAGTTCGAGAGGCGCGAGATGAGGCGAAAGAGCGAGGATGAAGAGGTAACACCGTAGGAGGTGAGAAATAAAAATAAAGAGCCCGGGGAATTCTCAGCTGGGGGTCATTCCTGACGGGGTCGATTTTCGTTCGAAACATCGACGATCGACCACCTGGCCGCACATAGTTACACCTTGTAAACGGTCACTGTCTACCGCGGACCAAGCAATAAACGCGACCGAGCCTCCTCGTGCTTGGCTGGCTGGCTGGCTGGCATGTACAACACGGAAAGGTATTCAACTGAGATTAATCGCCGTAGATTTGTCACGGGCATCGTTGCAGGAACGGCTGCTTATCTCTCTCTCTCTCTCTCTCTCTTTCTTTTTTTTTTTTCATTCGGGAGGAACAGCGTTCCGGAGTGATCGCGTCGACAGCCGTCGGGTCGAGAAGACAATTTTCAACGATAATTAATCTTACTCCGTTGCAATCCCGTCCATTGATCCCGTCACGGATCACGGCAGTTTAACGAGCTAGTATTTGGACAGTTAGCTCAGGAAGTATCTTCCAAAGTGGTACGCGAGATACAAAGCAAGATCTGATACAAAATGCGCTTACCCTGGCTTCCTTTGTTTACTGAAAAAATGAGTCTGGTAATAACTACCAAATGTATTTTATTGGTAGCCTATTGTATAATATTTAATAAATATTACAAATGTAATAATCATAACTTATTATTTGCTAAAAATAAAATGAATAATATTTAGAGAAGTAAAGTTAGCGTTTAGTTAGTTTTGATTCTAATTACTTCACGGATTTTATCAAAAAAGTTTTAATTATATTATCATGATGTAAGAATACGGTGTAACATTTCTGTGAATACATAGATCGGTATTTATAATTCGTATGTATCTTATTACAAGACCGTTTTAAGTAATGTCTTAAGACGCTAATACAACTCTGTGGGTGATATTCTTATTTTAAGATTATCTTAAATAATGTTTTAAGATGCTAGTAATCCTCTGACTAGTTTATGACATTAAAACCGTTTTAAGACGGTTTTAATTAATATAAGAATTGACTATGAACATCGGAACATAGTTGTTCAAAGTAATGACGAATTTGTGACTAATCACAAAATTTGTCTTAAATATTATAAATTAATATAAAATCACTATTAGAAATTTGTTATCAATCAATTGACACCAAATTATATTCAGCTATCATTATATCCAATATATTATACCTGATGGTATTCTTATGTTAACTATTATTTAAAATTCTATTATTTAAAGATTTATTTGCATTGCTTGCACTTTTTGCTTTCAGAATTTTATTTTTTCTCTTTTTAACGTTTAGATATACATTTATTTCGTTTTCAGTGCAAAAGAGTGACCAAAAAAAGATGGTTTTTATCAACCCGGACGTTTATTGGATCTTCAATTTTTGGACTGAATTGTGTGCCAATACCCTACAATGACTGTGTTCAGCAGAAAAAGCAGCTTTGTAACTTTTGCAAGATTTTCCATTGAACGATTGACAGCAGTTTATGATTTTTAAACATATTGCTAAGCAATCATCTTTAGCAATCATTTTTAGCAGTATTTAAGCAATCATCTTTTTCTTTATCTGTGATATTAATTATAAGTGATATTAATACAAAGAAGATTAAGGTGAATTGAAACAATTGTTACCATGCTGGAGCCTCCCCTCCAGAGAGTCACGTATTACGTCTATTGCCTATTCTACAATAGGATCGTAAGTCGTAAGCCATAAGCAATTAGTCATTGTTCAATTACAGTTATATACAAAAAGAATAATCAACTATGATTAGTTAATTTCTTACAGCTTACGACTTGCGATCCTATTGTACAGCAGGCTTATGCGAAAAATTTTTTTTTATATTCAAAACAAATGATTTATAAAATCACCAGAATAAGTATGATGTTTAATTGATCTTGCCTTCATCGACTGAATTACAACTGCGATTCCTTCATCGGCTGGATCTGGAGTGGCGCACTTGTACACATAATTCAATTGCACATACCACTCACATCGGCCGATTTTCAATAATTTTTAACTGCTTTACTAATAAGATTATATTATTTTAAATTAATTAGCGATGTGAACAATTAATATATACCCGGCTGGATCAACCTTTTTAAAATACCGAACCTCGCAAACCTATGATAATTTGATTCCAACCAGATCTGATAACAATTGTCATCTCAATTTGAAACTTCTGTGTGATTAATGTCTCATTATAAAGTAAAATTTAGCACACAGTTTTAAAATTGAGGATCCAAAAACGGGAGATTTTTTTCGATCACTCTTTTTGAGATTCAATGCGATTAAATTTTTTACTTGATTATATTATTTACTAGATTTTTTTCAGTATTGTAAAAATTGCAATTTTCTAGATACGGATTTGTACGAGGCGATCTTTCTGGATGCATTAGATCTCCATTTGTCCTGCGAGTTGCAATTAGTATCCCGCTGATTCTCAAGAAGGAAAATCCTCGCGAATCTCAAAGTGTGCTCTCTTCGTCACCGCTCATTGTTCATCGACAGATCGACGGCGGCAATTTTGCAAACGACCACAAGTCGAGAATCGTGTGAAGTGGTTAAACGGCAAGCACTTGACATGATCGAATGGTCTCTCTCGCGTCGGCCGGGCCGGCGAATGATACGAGAGAAGCGATCATCCCCCAAGCGCGAAAATGCGCGCGGCTCGAACTCGAGGTTCGGACGTGTTGCAGCGTAAAGACAGGCACCGGCATTATTAATGCCTCCTCGACACTCCGATACCATAGAGCTAACGATTATTTACTTCGAAATATTTATCCCGTATCTCCATGCACGCCCTATTATCGCGGCCGCATGATAAACGGCCCCGTGTGAAAAATCGATTTTATTGTCGGCACGTATACATGTATAACGTGTACATGTGTATACGTATATACGACGCATTCTCTCGCGGGCATTCTCTCCACAAGCGGCTCTCCCGCGCTCGCGCTCTCGCGGTTAACTCGCAAGGAGTATGTAACGTTTCGACACGAGCGTCCATCGACGGACTACGGATGATGGATACGCCTACTCTTGATATTTTGGTGATCAATAACGCGGGATTCTCTCGCGGTGCCGTTCGCACCGAAGGAGGGAATCATTATTCACCCGTGCAGTCGCCGGTGAATAAATAATTTACTTCGTCATACCAGCGGCCATCAGAGGAC
>Ga0157364_1003023_pt1 | contig 16121 bp, 8 predicted proteins | sample AttsexASBM2_FD_111476 | JGI IMG/M metagenome (GOLD analysis project Ga0157364, IMG submission 111476) | Fungus gardens microbial communities from leaf cutter ant in Ribeirão Preto, State of São Paulo, Brazil - Atta sexdens ASBM2 | ecosystem: Host-associated > Fungi > Mycelium > Unclassified ...
ATAAAGAAAACACCGGGACATTTAAGTAATCAGTTTATATTTTATATTACAATAATCGCGCACCTCTTTTCGCGCTGACTCTAAGTAGCCTGGAATTGATTGTCATTGTTATTTTAAAGAGAGATAGAATCCTAGCTACACATACTTATTCATTTCTAATGTTTATTGTTTTACAAAAGATGTTCAAAAATTCCTCTATCGATTTCGACACACTTTTTAGCACGAATTAATAAATTGTTTCGGATTTAATGATAAATATTTGAGTTTTGCGGATGATATCGGCAGCTTTAAGTATCAGTTGCCATAATTGTTCTGCATTCTGAATCTTATTCTGGTAGATCTTTCATTCGTTCCTAAAGAAAAAATCAAGTGGTGTGAGGGATTTCTCATTCATTTAATAGAAGCGTCCTGACTTCTTCCAATCCAATGAGGATAGTAATCATGTGGAAAAATGTTCGCACAGGAAGTCATCCTTAACATGTATTTGTTTACATTTTGGAGACGAATGAAAGACCGAGTCTATCAGAAAAAAATTCAGGATTCAAAATAACAGAATAAGGAACATTAAACAATATTTATTATTGTACAATTCGTTTTCTTACTTCAATATCTCCAAAATCGTTCGGAAACTGACTTTATGGAAACTTCTTTTTTAATCACAATAACCCGAGTATTTTTCGAAATTTTTTTTTTAACTAGTTTCATACTCTGTATCTTTGAAACTTTAGCCGTTTCGAAAATGGTCCCATTAAAGTTTCGTTTTGAATTTGTGGGAGGAATCATCCCTTAAAATTTTGTAGAGTACTTGGTATCCATTTTCTGTATACTAAGTTTTAATCTATAGTTTTATACTTTATATACCTACCTATTCTTATATTACATTTTTCGATTATAATTGATAAGAAGTTAGTTTGTAAGAAGTAAATAACTGTGTTGTCAAAACCAAATTTTTATGTATAAGAAGTTTCATAATCTATGTATACTTTATTTAATTCATAAATTGAATACATATATCAAATAAATTATGCATTCATGTTCTAAACATTTTTTAATTGTATGATAGTAATAATTGTCATATGTCGTAAACACTTTTTTAATTTGAAATAGAAACACTTTTTTAATTTGAAATAGAAATAATTGCATTTTTCTACTTGATGGCTAATAATTACAGGCAATTTTTGCAAATATATCTGTAATTATTCGAAGGCATTCTAGTACAGATATGCAAATGTTCAAACATGATGGAGCACATTTAGTCATACTGCTCGAGAATTTTTAAAAAATGATTACATCAATAGGTAGATTCAATCACAATCGTATCTCTGGGAATTTTTTTTCTTCGAAATTTTATGAGATGTCAATGCATTAATGTGGAAGAAAATTATTTCCAGTAATTTCGTTAATAAGGCATTTTTATTAATCTATCATAAATAGAAAATTGTTATGTATAAGTTGGGAAGGATACATATTATTTCATATGATCTTTTAATCTTTATTATTTTATACAAGATATAAATGATTTCATAAATATGTTTTTATAACTGATAGCAAAACGTTTACATTTATGATTGTATTTTTAGTATTTAGATAATGTATACTCATTTTTTCTTATTGCTAATTAAAAGAGTGACTCAAAAAAGATACCTTTCGCCTGTTCGAAGAGGGGCAGGGGATCACGTCTACGCGAAAACTCGATTTTTTTTTATATTCAAAACAAATATCATATACGTAAAACACTGCAGAAGTGCGTTCGCCACATGAATGAGCGTTGTTTTGTTAGTAGTAGAATATTGTCTGGCCAGATTTGGAATAAGGCTTAAATATATAAAGCATAAATATATTAGACCTAAATATATAAGAAGAATAATATTAAGTCTAAATATAATAGAAGGCCTAAAACGGGTGATTTGTCATTTCTTGACAAGAGAATTTTTATGTTTTACATTACGGGTTTTACATTAATAAGTATTTTAGTCAATGTAATTTTATAATATTCATAAAGTCTATTGTGTCTATCACACAATGTTGTGTACTGACTGTATATATACACACACACACATGATATTTTACTTATTAAAGTGTATGAGAAATAATAACGCAGCATGGTTTAGCCTTTTAAATAATAATGATCGCAATTTTTATATTTTTAATTGTCTTCCAATGTTTAGTTCTGTAATCATTTGCAATATATTTGACTTTGTTTAATATTGAAAATGCTCTGGTAGAAATCAATATATTGATTTTATTGTTAATTGCAATCATTATATACATTGCTGTGTTTCCAGATAAATCTAGCATATGTAATTTAGTTTATTATTGTGTAATTTATTATTATATGTAAGGTAAATTCGGGTAAGTTGGCCGTAGGCTTTTAGAACGACTACAAAAACGCTCTTCAATAATTTATCACTTATTAAAGAAATTAGTCTTTAGCCGTCTTTTCTGTATGACATAATATTCGAGTTTGCCCTGTAGCCCATTATTATTTCATTTTGTATCTTATATGTTTTTATGTATTTAAGTTTTTATGTATTTAAGTTTGGATACAAATTATACTTACTTTACGGTACATAATATTTTTAGCCTTGTTATTTTAAAAAATTCGACCTTTATATCCTTCCTTAGCCTGATTAATTTCTTTATTAAATGTTAATTTTATTAATTATATTTCTTGTTAATATGATGATTAAATTGGCAATTATATAAGTATCTTTAAATTTTAATTAACTCTCGCAGTGGATTGGTAACCAGTTGCGCAATAGCAAACTACTCAGCGTATAATTAATATCTTAGCTCATTATTGTCACGTGACAGGCTTGCTGCTGGTTTAAGTGTACTAGAGATAATTATCTCGAATAATTCCGGTAGTACAGCAATTGCACTGAATTATTCTCATTGTGTACGGTTTACAATTGCATAGATACAAGTGATACTGTCCTGCTACAAAGTATACTGTGTTTTTATGGTGATGCTAGGGATAAATAAAACGTCATGCATATACAGTCGTCTGGTTGACCATACGAACATAATAGAAACAACAATTATCTGGTTCCCTCTGGCATCCGTTCCGGAAATGATGGTAACCATGTCTCGTTTCCTTCCTTCCTTCCTTCCTACCTTCATGTGCCTCTCTATCTGCGCCTCGTGCGTGTAGAATCGATCGGCGATTAACGTCGGCCGACCGAGCAAAAGGATTACGGTGTGTGATTGTTTTATTTATCACGCAAGGTATTTTTATCGTTCGCGCAACAGCAGGAAGCGGATGAAACGCGTCGGAGAAAAAAATAGGTGCTTAGAGAAAGAAAAAGAGAGAAAAAGGGTGTGGAACGTAGATAAAAAAAAAATATCGAGAATAATAAAAGGTAATCTGTGAGTACATGAGAGAACAAGGTGAACGAATGTTAATTATTCGCGTCCGGTGAATAAAATTGTTCACGCATTCACCAGCTGACCAATCGGGACGGAAAAATATCGTTTCAAAAGAGAAATTGGTTCACTTAAGTGTTAAAGCGCTTAGCGGTTTTATGAATTTAAACATGAAAATTACGCGTTCACGCGGTGAAATGGGCTGGGAGGAAGTGGAAACATATGAGAGAGAACTGATAGCGAGATAATAAAGAATGGCAATTCGTTTCAGAGATGTAATAACAGTAATTATGATCTGGCAGCGTTATTATCCCCTACATCCGTTTTCGAAGGGAACGTTTATGAGCGCGCGTGACTTTGCTTCCTCTCCTTTTATTACGAATCGATTCATATGAATTCCCTTAAATCAGTGTACGTGTCGGGATAAGTCTCTCTCTGCATGTTACGTACATCGATAGAACGTGATATTGGAATCAAAAAGAGTCTTTATTGAGAGAACTAGATATTTCTCAAAGCAATTCAAAAGATAAAAATAATAATAATCTGTTTTCATAGGTATAAAAATCTTATTTATATATATATATATATATATATATATATATATATATTTATATATATTTATATAAATCATTCACACAATGGCGGATCCAGAAAATTAAAGGAAGGAGCTATTGGCACGCCGCAAATGAAGTTTTTTAAGGTCAAATGAAAAGATAGAATATTAAATTATTACATAAATTAGTACATTAAAAAAGTATTATTTAAATGTATAATTTACAAAATGTTTCATTTTTAATTATATTAACATAAAAAATAATATTATGAAATCTGTTCTTTGTTTCTGTTTCTTATATCTAGGATATAAGGATATATCTTTTAATTAAAAAATATATAAAAATATTAAAAATGTATATAACATTTTACAAATATTTTTAAAAAAAGGAGATTCCAAAGGGAGAAAGGTTATTGTCGCCATGGCTTCTCTCATGGATCTGCCAACGCATTCATACATATGTTCAATTAATACGTTTATATTATAATCTAGTGTTTAACTAATAAATGACTAATATTTCATCATTCATGACTAACATTTACATTATGATAATGAAAGCATTGATATCCGTTCAAAATGGGGAAGCTATAGCGAACTCCAATTTAAATCACGCTCGGAATTGGCTGCATTCCCGGTTGCTTTCTCCGTTGAACGGTATTTCCTCTATCATCGGCGTTTACGGGTCGCCCGGCGCGTTTGTCAAAACAGGAACGCGGACCCCTAAGAGCTATCAGCAGCTTCCCTACGTGCGAAGGGTGCGAAGCCGAACGTCGATTAACGGACGAGTTAAAAAGATTATCGTGTCGGTCGCGTCGGTTAACTGAGTGCAGCTAGAGTAATGTGAGAAACCGAGCATGTCATCCAAACGCTCGTCCACCCAGAAAATTACGGCCGCGTCGTCGTCTTCGTCTTTCGTTCGTTCGTTCACTCGTTCATTCGTCCGTTCATTCGTTCTTTCGTTCAGTTCGTCCGTCCGTTCATTCGTTCATTCATTTGTCCGCAACCTGAATTTATTCCGCGCAATTACCGCGATAAGGGTCCACCTTAATAATCGTTCGTTAATCGTCATCCGCCCGTTTCCAACCTCGCCCGTTCCGTCATCCTGACTCCCAGCCGCGGCGGGAAATGGAGAACATCCTGCCTGAGCATACATCACCGACCGTTTGGGAAATGTATTAAGGACGTCACGGTCGGTTAACGCAATTTAAATTTACAATAACGTACAGTATGCTCTTTTAGCAACCGGAACTGCTTTTCAAAAGTAATGTGTTACTTATGTAGAAACTTCATTTCGGATGAATGAAATAGTTAATAATATATTATCAAAGTCAAATGTTCTGCATATATGGCACATAATATATCTAAGAAGTAGAATATTTTACCTTAAAAAGATATATTTCATGTATTTTTCTAACACGTAACTAAAGAAATTAAAGAATCCAATACAGAGCAGTGCACTTTTTTAAAGTTTATAAAAGATAAACCTGAACTTAAGTTTCTTAACTTTAAGACTATTTTTCTTAAACTCCTAGATATTACTAAAATATTGTCGCAGTAAAGCTTTCAATTAAAAATATTTAATATTTATTTCCAAGATCGACTGAAGTATGTATTACATAATTCGAATAGCAGTTTAGTGTGTATACTGCATATACATTCGTGTATTATACGGATACCTTGGCTTCAGGTTCACATGGTTACGTCAGTAACAACATTTGCGCGCAAGAGCGTAACACGAGTAAGCCTTTAAGGAAATGTCGACCAAAGAAGTGACAATTAGCGTTGTATATAGTACATAAACTGCCTGTGGTTTGGTGTCTCAGAAAAGCCCTTTGAATATGACGTAGTAGCGTCAACACCTAGAATAAGATGATCAAAGAACCTAAGCAGCGCACATTAATCGGTGATATTATTTGAGACAATGTCTAATTGTCTCAGAATGCGATAGAAAAAAAATGTAATCCTGATATTCTTCGGAGGATGTCTGGGAATTTATATAACTTTTCTTTTGTTGGATTCGATTAACTGGCGAATCTTAATTGCTGTTCTTAATGAGCGATATATATATACATTCCCGGTAACTTTGATTTCGACGTTAATATTTTATGATCTACTATAATTAGCAATTAACGAAGTCGGGAATACTCACGAGAATACTTCGATGCGAATGCATGAAACAAGAGATATACCGTACTAGAGATTATTGATTCTGGGTTGTTATACATGTATATATGTATATACTTAGCTCAAATGCGAGTCTTTAGTAAGTTATTCAAGAGTCTTTATATTTAGTAAGCTATTCAAGAAACAGAAACAATCTTAAGATTTATATTACAATATTTATGACTATATTTATTATATCACAGTGCATCTAGAAATAATAAAATTCTATATTGAAAATAAAAAGTCTATTAAATATTTTAATAGACTTAAATTTATTCTAAATATTATATATATAAAATTTTATTATATGTAACAATCTCTTTTCCCGTGAATTTTGAACATAAAAATTTTATCTTACATTATTAATCTGCAATTTGCATAAAAATAAGTGTGAGGCGTGTGAGCATATACGGAATATTATGGAAATATTTAGTTCTTTTATCATTATGAAATATTTGGAATATTTGGAAAGCGTAACAGTAAACATGCGATAAAAATTCGTGAATATTAAACGAATTACCCTCTACGGTCACAACTCCTTGTTTAAAAATATCAAAACGAATACCTACATTAACGAAACGATTATGTGGTCGTTGCAACGTGCTCGCGTGGCATCGCATGAAAGTGCGCGTGCCATAACAGGTGAAGCGTAAACTTCGTACTTTGCACCTGGTAAATATTTGACGAAGTTGGCGTGCGGAGCATGGCAGGGTGGTTGATACGTGTACAGTACCGATACGCCAATTTCTCTCTCTCTCTCTCTCTCTCTCTCTCTCTCTCAAGTTCAGAAAGCAGATGTGCAGCGGTATACGTTTCTCGCGCTTGCAATCAGGCTAATCCAATTCGGCCGCGAAATCGGAATCAATGTCAAATATCCATAAACGCGACATAACAGCTTAGGGATGGTCCTACGTTATCCGCGCGACAGTCGGCGGGAGATAGAGTTGTTCTCTCAAATCGCCGCGCCAATCCTACGTGATATCCTAGCAAGAGAATCGATATCCGAAGCACAGACTGCAGCTGCTCGAGCCGAAAAGCTTCGCCGATAATTGAACGCGACGCTCCTCTCCGCGCGCCGAGCTTTCCTATGAATCGATATTATCTGTCTTATATATCCGGTGAAACGTCGAATCATCCTGCACGGTCTGTCGGAGGGTTCCATTTTACAATCTAAACCTCGACCTAGATCTCTCCTGACTTTCGATTTTTCAGAAACGATTTTAAGAAACATCCATAAGAGAAGACGGGCGTAAAAAGTTGCATCTATGGCGCGCTAGTTGTTTTTTATGTCCGCATCATCGCGTTGGTAACCATCCTACTTTAGGATTTCGAGCGTTAACCAAAGCACAATCTTTACGAACTACTTGTTTCTCGACTTGGAGAAACGTGGGAAGCGAGGGAGCTAATAAGAACTCGCATTTTCCGTAAATGTTCTTTCTCTCTTTTTCTCTCCTGTTCGTCGCTTTTCTTTCATCAAATTTCGCTCAAGCGTCTCTACCGCAACAACTTGCGAAGTAGTATGTTTGTTTCTCCACGGCGAATTCCCGACGTCTTCGCTCTATATCTTACCGCATAAACTAAGACCAGTCGCGGCCATTCTTTGCCCTGGCCGATTTAATTTCGAAACATCTAATTCGCGCACTGACTACAGCTTCGTCCGCTTCGTTCGAACAATGGACAATTCAGTCGAGAAGAAAGGGTACTAACTAATGTACAAAGCTCGATCGCCCTACTCGAAGAACACTCGATGATTGTGAGGCAGAGAAGAAATGCGCATTCTGAATCTTTTTTTCTCTTTCTTATACAAACTTGTAAACATTCTTAATTATTTTCACGACTTTCCCGGTTTGCTTCAGTCGGGCCTGTTGCAATTGGATTTTACATTGCTTTATGTTTCTCGAACTATGATTTCACCGAGCTTGCCGAGATGGAAACATAAAAAAATTGTCTTCATGACTGAAATAGAAATAACGAGGTAAAAAGTATAAACTACGTCGCTTTATGCTCTGTTGACTGAAAGCGCGTGGATAAATATTAGTTACAAAATGTTTGTTTAAAATTAAATACACAGCAAGAGTTGTTTATCAAACTATTTTCTTCTTATTATCTAGATAAAATATACACTTTAAACTTTGAAAAATGTTCGAACAGAGCAAAATTATAGATCACAAATGAAAAAGAGAATATTAAAGAGAAGCTGATTTCTGCCTAAATAAAGAAAATAGGATTTTTTTGCAGATTTTGATTGAATCTTGTATACGACGAAGTTATTAAAACTTTCGTGGTAACACCTTGAAAATTAAGCAAGAATATTAAAATTTGGATAAATATATCATGTTCATACTCAATTTTCAAAGTGTTCCCCAAACTTTTTAATAACTTTATCGTATCTAGCTCGGAAATACAAAAAAAAACACTATCTTTTATCTATACCTTTTTGAGTGTAGAAATTGGCTTCTTTTTAACATTCTCTTTTATCAGAATTTATAAAAATATTATTTATACACACTAATCACGGATTTGTGATTTATAAAATAAAAATAAAAACAGTTTTGTGGCTTCAAAAATGAATCAAATATAAGTAAAATATCTACATGAAATATTTTATATTTGATTCATTCTTGGAACCACAAAACTATTTTTATTTTATTTTATCAATCACAAGTTCGCGATTGTTGGTGCATTAATAATAATATTTTTACAAATTCTGATAAAGAGGAATGTTAAAGAGGCCAATTTTTATACTGAAAAGATTAGTAAAAGGAATAGTGTTTCTTGTAGATTTTAACCTGGATACGATAAAATTAAAAAGTTCGGGGAACACTTCAAAAATTAAGTATAAAGTTCATAATATTTTACTCTTCCATAACGTTTTGCTTTCGTTATACGTTATATGGCTGTAATAACACTCGCGATAATTAAAATAAAGTAGATCAAGTAAACTTACGTATGTGCTGTAATAAGATTGCACATATTGTTCTTTGCATTATTAAAAGTGCATTAATTAGAGGGTTATTAAAATGCACTGTAAATCGAGTTTTGTCAGTAATTAAAAAAAATGGCATTTTTTTTGCGATTGGAATAATCCTTCGCGAGTTATTTTATATTGCGAAGAAAGAATAGCACACTGAGTGAGATGGATCGAAGCATAATCCAGATCCACTCGAGAAGTGAATACTGAATACATTACAGATCTAATGCAGTTCGCACATAAATTAACATACATCGTTGAGGAATAGCCGTGCTGCGAAATCTTCTTAAAGTTTCAATGGGCCGCGAAAACTTTTCGACGAAATGAAAATTTGCTGGAACTTTTCCTAGGAGAATCGATCGTCATATCTATATCAGTGGCAGCAACTTTGGCTCTCCTACGTTGTTACGAGAGTATTGTAAGATTTGTAAGTAACAAAACGCGTTAACTTTATACTATTTTATCTATGGATTTATGTATAAAATCGCGAAAAAATATTTATCATGTAATCGCACAAATATTATACTTAATGTTTATTAAGTTGGCATAATCACTGCAGCACAATCACTGCAGCACAAATAAAACATTAATTTTGTGTTTTTTTACTGCTTATGATTAATGTGTAACTTTATTCGCGATTTATTGTTTTAGTAGACTTGATAAAGTAGCTGTTTTTTTAAATTTATACTTAGCACAGTCAGAGAAAAAAATCAAAGCATATAAAAAATAAAACATTTCTTTTGTGCTATTTTGTTGTCAAGTTTATTGCAACATTCTTAATTCAAAAAAATTATTCGTCAACTATTTTGCACAACAATATAAAATATTAATATCATTAAATATCTAAACGAATTGTATCTTTTTGATTTTGTTACTTGATATTATTATTTGATTTAATTCGATTCCATTGCTTCATCTTTAATCTTTGAAAACTACCCTCAGCTATTCCGCATCAATGATATTTTAGATTTGCAAATTCAACAAAAATTTTGATATTTAATAGTTTTTAAAATTAAATAAATGAAGAATATTTGATAATAATGCAACGCATTTCACGTATCATGTTTCAGTTCATAGCGTTTGTTGCTTGGTTGAAATTTATAATGTATTTTATTTATATTATAAAACTTTTAATTATGATTTTAGAAGCAATGCTCGAACCTTACACGCGTCCAAGACTCCTGTTTCGTTTCGCAGCTAGTCTATTTTTCTTGAAGTTCCATTTGTGCATCAAGGTCGTCCGGCAAGTCATTTCCTTTTCTCATTGTTTCCAAATTTTCAATATCTAAGTCCTATCGTAGAAGCACTGATGAATTTTTGATCGGTAATCTTATATCTTTTTTATTTAGTTTCTTGAAAATGTGTTGCATTTGGCATTGCATATTTGATTCTTTTGCTCTAAAAATTCGCTTATTCAAAAATGATTTGTTTTTTTTTATTCTTGAAGAGAATAAAAAACTAAGTTCTTAGCAGCAGTGTTCATATCTCGTTTATGTCTTGCCTAATTCTTTTTTCTGAAGGTCTCGAGACTATCATGGAGACAGTGATAGATTTATGATCCACAATTTCATTTTCTTTCTATTTAGCCCCTTGAAATTAGGGTTATCAGTTGTAAATGCTCTTTTAAGAGTACATACTCTTTTTGAGATCATAAAACTTCTGTTCTCATTCATTAAAATTGTATATTTATAAAATTATATTAATAAAGATTGCCAATAAAAATTATATTGTAGAAATTCCATTTTATCAAATACCTACATTTAGCGCATAAAAAAATTATACCCTCTCCTTTCAGTCCCTGATATATGTGATTCCCATCCGAATGTCACTCAGGTGTCATTTTATTCCTGTTGCTCAATGAATGTTAAACAAGGATGACATGATATCAGGAGAGTACTTGGATGAGAATCTGAACCGTCCTTAGATGTACTCGAGTGAAGTTTCTGAAACGCAGTGGTAGTGACACGAGTCGATACAAATGTCGTTTTACTTTTCTTGTTATTTTATGTAATAAAGAGCAATACTTGTATCGACTTGTGTCATCTAATGAAAAGTGTTCAGGTTCATGTTTACGTGACAGTTAGTTTCTCTTCTATGAAATATGCAGTATGTGCACGTACCGAAGTGGCTGGTGAGCCATTTCCGATCGTGTGTCTTACTGTCGAAAATAAATATCGCGTGTTAATGAGTGTCAAGAATGTCGAATTGAACAAAGGGTTTTGAAATGATTGTTTCGATATGTTCATTATCCTATACGAGATTTGAAACATGATGACTCTGAACAATATCGCATTCACGTCAAGTACAGGGAATATTCAATATCTCGAAGTACGTCCCTTTTGGCATACTGCATGTCAGTTCGTAGTATCTATCGCTTACCTAAAATATTCTCTGTGCTTCATCGTTTCATCGATGTAAATCATAAGTAAAGATTAGACGTTTTCGAGCAGACACAATGTAATAACGCAATGAATCATTCCATCTTTGTTTAACGTTAGTAAACAACAAGAATAATGATTCATTGTGTTACAGTGTCCTTACTGGAAAATATTCGTTGAAAACTTAGAGAAACTCGAGCCTCATATTCTACATCGCGATTATTACTTTTTTTCTCGAAAAATATATTTGCATCAAGATGGCCACAAGCTATTCCCATCGGAATTCACTATTTTCCGTATTGTGCATCTGTCTGTTCGTTGAAAGTCAATATCGCGTGCAAATGAGTATTGAATCGAATGATAAACGGTAGTCTCGTATACGTTTGTTAATCCACAATATCATTTGTCAATGTCATTAACATCTTATAAAATTCAATAATGATATTACGATAATCTAATCTATTTCCTTATTCATCCGGTTGATTGCGTATGGTGATGTATACCGCTCGAGTGATAGCGCAAGTGCATTATAAAGTCATTCAAGTGATAGAGATAGTGCGATTGTATGAAACGAGCGAAGCTAGAAGGATGCATACCAAGAACATAGAGGAAAAAAATAGCAAAACAATGCTAAAAAAAAAGTTCGGAAGCAAAGAAGAACCAACACATAGTTTATCTACATCGCCCGATAAGTGAATTATTTGTTGCATTTCATTTATCATCCACTTATCTTATTCCGATCCATGACATATATATATATATATATATATATATATATATATATATATATCGTTTGTGTGGAGAGCAATTTTTGTACGTCCTACGTTCACGTAATATCATTACGCTTTATATGAACAAATTGTTGCCTTTTCAGCAAAGAAATTATTATTAGCAATTATTTTTGAAGTTAAATAAAAAAATTGACGAGGTGTGCATAATTGAGATATAATTTTTTTTAAATTCCATCAACTGAACAATGCAGCGATAATTAATGTAGTAAAATAACAAACGAAATATATTCCGTTTTTTATATTTGATCTTTTTCTGTACATGTATTATAACTATAAGTTAATACAGTTGCTAAAAACACAAAAATGAATAAGACAACAAATAACGATCAACAAAAGAGATAAAGTTATATGTATGTTTTATTCAACAGACTGTAGCTATGTCAACCTAGATCATAATAGAAATACATATTTTAGTAATGCTAAAACATGTGAGTTTTTGAAACCTACTAAAGTTTTTTGTTATAGTTTTAGAAGTTTTAAAATTTTCAATTATATAAAAAATTGTAACACTCAAATTTAGCATAAGAATAGTATTATAATTAGCTTACATGGATAAAATGAAAGTGAATTAAAAAATAAGATTACAGAAAAAATTATTTTAAAACACTACACTATTAAAAAATTAGGAAAATGTTCTACGGTTACGACAAGGGTCACGAAGACCTATATGTTCCAGTTACTTATAATAGGATTAATAGACATGTTACTATTAATGAGTTATTAATTTTTCGCTTTTTTACAAGTAAGATAATTTGAAAAGAAGTAGAATATATTAATAAATGTTAATTTTAATATTAATAGAAATGTTTATTTGTGGAGCAAGGATAAAATTGATTAAGGCGCATATTAGAGGTATTAGAGAAATCTATCAATACAGTATTGTAACAATGTAGAAGTAATAATCGACCAATCATTTACAACAATCCATAACACGAACGGAGTACAGTTAGATGAAAAACGATCGTAATCAACAATAAGAAATCTACTGACCAAATTATTGATTGAACACAGAGAATTTCTTGAGACTTTAATATTTCGCTTTTCACAACAGGAGTATGATTGCTTCCACTTTAGTGAGCTATTAAAGAACGAACAATATACTTGTATTATAAAAATAAAATGATCTGTGGACCATTAATATAATAAAGACAATATAAATCAAATATATAGAAGAATTCTTCTTTAAAAAAAATTAAGGCAAATTTTTAATAATCCTATAATGTAGAATTTATATAATCATATCTGTGTGATATTTTATGTTTGGTGTATAATATTTTCTGAACTTATAAAAGTATAAAATATTTAAAAAATAATCTCTCTTTGTGTGTGTGTGTGTGTGTGTGTGTGTGTGTGTGTGTGTGTGTGTTGTGTATTATTCGAGCTAGCGTAAGTGAAAAAAATTATTTTAGTTATATATTCAAAATTCAGAATTTCAGTTAAGATTGAAAATCTTAAATGAATATTTAAATTTTGCATAAATAATAGTAAATAAAGCGCTTTAAATACCTTAATTAATATAGCAAAACCATTCTAATTTTTTAAAATCATTTTAATCATTTTAATCATTTTAATAATATGATTGTAAGATCGTTTAAATTAAAAATTGAAAAAATCTGTTACATTACTTTTAATCTATCATTCTTTATCGTTGCGTTTCCGAATTTCTGAAAGATTCCATCTGGGACATTCTGTGAAGAAATGTCCCATGAAGATTCTCTCACGAGACGGAAATTCGGAAAAGACGAGATCGTAACCGAACACCCTGTAGATCCTCCGGATTCTTTGCCATAGAATCACCTAGGGACTGCATTCTATACGAGTTTCTACCTCTTCTTCTCTGCCACGTTTCTGTTTACTATGGCGGGCATGTTGCTGTCCTCCGGCGTCTGGAGCTTCCTGGTTAGGCTACCCATGATCCATCTGGCATACGAACCCTCGAGGATTGTCATCGTCTTCAGCGGTTACGTCTTCGCCGCCGGTGCACTCACGTTGCCTGCCTCATGCATCCTGTATCGCGAGCATAACATGACTTCGAATCACCGTACATTACTTCCGGTAAGATTGTTCATAATAATTGTAAATCGCAGCGATTGCACGACGGTAATGCAATTAAACAATGTATTTCAAAGGACATAACGCATTATAAAAAGATTCCTCATTAGAAATTCTTCTTTTAGAATCAGTCTTTTCAAAGAGAAAAAGAGCGATCTTATATATTTAATTCGTATTATTCCTATCATATTAGTGGCTTTATTGAGAATTTAGAAAGGACTATTAATTGTTTTATATTGCAATGCATTCATCTTTTTCCGCTGTTATAAATTTTTATTAATGAATATTTATATAAAATTTGATTTTTATTCTACTAAACTAAAATCTAATTCAAAATTTAATTTTAATTTTAACTAAGTTGAAATTGTAATTAAGATAGGAATAAAAATATTGAATATATATGATATACATGTGATGGGATATAGACAAACAAGGGAAATAATTTCAATCTGTCTTTCTACTTCGTTAAATGCAAATCGTTGATGCAACGATAAAACAATTCGAAACAAATGCAAACAGAATAAATGACCGAATTTTTATTGTTCCATTCTGAATACTTATACAATATATATAATAACGTACATATGTGCAGCAAAAGAATGAAGTATTCAGTCTTTTCTCTCTATAATAAAAGATCATCTTTTTCAAGGATCCTTAGGCTCGACGTTTATTGATCGAATGAACTAAAACGAGCGTATCTGCTCACACGATGACGCGATCGACTTAAGATTTAAGAGAAAATTCTCCTAACCCGTTCGCTATGTTACAACTCGCAGCTGCGGGCGTAGATCGACCATTTAAATCTTAGCGGACGATTTCTCCATGATCTATGACAGTGTACCCAGCGGTCGTTCCGAATAAAGTTCCCTTGACTTGGTCCCTATTACTTCCTGAAAGCTCAGTTGCTTGCGTTCCATTAACTTTTTCTACGTTGAAGGGTCCTTAACTCTTTCTCTATGATTGATAACAACAGTCGACAAACGCATTTCTATCGAACAATATTAACTATAAACTTCTCTATTTTCTCTCTTTCGATTTTTAATATAGATTTTTTAGTTCATACTCTTTATGTTTATTATATACATCATGTTATATTATGCACATATTTAATCAAATAAGATTTATTTGCGATGTACGATAATATTAATATATTTCTTTTTGCAATGTATAACATTATTGCTTAATATTTTTATCAAAAACCTTAACTTTCCATCTGCAATTATATTCTCCCTGTATCTACATAACCTGAGTATTTTTATTCAGCTCAAGTTTTTTACTTTCTATGCTTTCAAAAAATGTGGAAAAATTCAATATTACTTTTCAACATCTCTATTACATTACTAAAGAGATTACAAAATATTTTAGAATGAAAAATCTGATTCCATCCTCCTTTATTTCGAATTTGAGAATGAAATTTTGCTTGTGTCAAAAAAGATTACAGACAAATATGCAAATAATAGCAATAAGTATAATAAAAAGTAATTAATACAAGGATGGTAAGTTCGATGAATGAATCATCAACATAAAAACTATTAACGTTCATAATGCTCTTGGAATCATTCCATTCTTATTGCTTATCAAATTTAAACGAGGATAAATAATACTCATGAGCATTGTGAGCGTGAATCGGCATACAACCAAAATTTCAGTTGAGCATAAAATTATTTTAGAGATTAAACGGAAAGTAATAGTAATCAAAAGGAGTTGAAGAAATGTCAAAACTGCGTAAAGTTAAACAAAATAAGGAGAGATCCCGTTTGCTTACAAATCGATTGCCTACAGTATCGTTTGCCTACATCACTTTTGCCGACAGATCATTAGCATATAAAAATGATTGCCTACAGTTC
>Ga0157364_1003024_pt1 | contig 16120 bp, 10 predicted proteins | sample AttsexASBM2_FD_111476 | JGI IMG/M metagenome (GOLD analysis project Ga0157364, IMG submission 111476) | Fungus gardens microbial communities from leaf cutter ant in Ribeirão Preto, State of São Paulo, Brazil - Atta sexdens ASBM2 | ecosystem: Host-associated > Fungi > Mycelium > Unclassified ...
CTTTAAGACTGAAATCTCCTTGGCGAAACTTTTGATACCATCTTTTACATGTAGCATGACTTACAGCGTTCTCTCCATATGCAGCACAAATCATTGCAGTGGCTTCAGCAGCATTTTTCTTCTTGAAACGCGAAGTGGATGGAAAATCGAATATGCTCTTTTGTTATTGCCATCGTGAACACTACTGATTTTTGAGGTTATGTGCATCAAACCATATGGTATTTTAGAAGGCCAAATGTTAACGCTTTAAAACCACACAAAAGGCGGGAAGATATATAAAATTTAAATTGTTATTTCGGTTGTATCAAATCTAAAGCTCAGAACTTTTTTGTACCCCTAATACATCATAGGCTAACGCAAATAAATAATTTTCCACAAAGACAAAACTCTTTAGACATGTATTAATTCAATTTCGAGTGGATGGAAAACATGTTACAAAATTACCTAATAATGCCGTCATTTCTCTCATGAACAACAAAAATTTCATTTATTATAAGAGTTATAGGATTTATCTGTCTATTCAAAACATATATAAAGAGAAATGTTTTGCATTTGGCATGTGTTGATCGATTTTGCATTTATCAAAACAAAAATATCTTTCACTGGTTATGATTCATGATTTATAGACGGCTGCAAAAGCGAATGTAGATGAAAGCAGTGCTGACTTTAATTTACAAAGTACTTCCTCGAACCGACTGCAACTACCACGGAGGACGCGGAATGTGAAAAAAAAAATTTCCCAACGCAAGCGGGAGATGTGTGCGTATGTACGTTTATCAGAATTAATGTATGACAGTTTTACAAAAGGATAAACGCGTAACGAGACAATTTGATCACAGATTTTACAGAATGAAGGAGCGCCGACGACTTTTTTTTATAATTCATATGATAGGATAGGAGAGATGAGAAAGAAGGGTAAAGCAGCTTTTGAGACGAGAGACAGGGAATGAGTAAAATTTAATTTCGGGAAGGGTTCCGACAAATTCAGAGACGGAGCAGAAATTCGCGCGTAGAAGAGAAACTAAAAGGTATCGATAAATGGAATTACTGCTCAGTATATCGAATGAGGAAATACAAAGAATCTGCGCGGGCTGAGACGATTAACGTAATCATTACACAAGCGAAATATGAAAAAATTAAAATAGTATCTTCATGAATATATATTTATTGGATGAGAAAAATGAAAACATTATTGAGATTCCATCTATCGCAATTTTAACATTTGCAATATTTGTGGAGAATCTCTCTCCAAACTGGATGATTATATACATATAAAGTATTATTATTATGTTGTCATTCGAAGAATTTGTCCAATATTCTATCAGAAAAGAATACTGAACCAATATTCTATCAGAAAAGAATACTGAAGTGTGGAATTTTATCGACCTCAATAGTAAATCGAAACATCGCTGACAGAAATAAGAATGTATGTATTTCTTTCTCTTGTCAAGTTTTATAAATTATTACATCTCGTAATAAGTAAGAAAAATAAAAATAACATAAAGGAAGGAGCTAAAAAAAGTGAAGAAATTTTTAAAAAATTAGGGAGTTTTCGCAATATAGTACATGCCCACCGTTTCCTCCGTTATTTTATCGGAAGTGGCTCGCGAAAAAGAATCCCTCAGGAATTATGATTTAAAAGCGGACAAGAGAGATGAAGATACGGTCCGCTTCCTTGATTTACAACTTATAGTTTGTGGAAAAGTTAATTCACGCCAGTTTCGCGGATCAATTTTAAAAATCAAGAAAGTGGGAAAAATCAGAAAGAATCATCGTTCTGCGTAGCATTTCATTGCTTTATTGTGTCGCGGAAAACTGTAAAGTGAAAAGATATTGGATTTGTTCCTGATCGGTGCTGTTCGCGAGGCCATCGTTTTTTGGATGCTTTATCGACAGCAGTTTGACTTGGTGCCACGATTCGATTCAAATCGAATTTTTTTTCTTTGCGATTTCGCACGAGTGGCTCCTATGTTCAAAAATGGAATAGTAATCATAAAAAAAATCATTTCCTTCATAATTCGATCGATTTCATCGAATTTTTATTGTGAAAATTGCAGAATTATCTTTGCCACATTAGTGCGACGATATTTACATATTCAGCGTTTTTGCACTTTCACGGGGAAAGTAGAATGATAGTCGAATTTTAAGCAATGCGTAAAATTTAACAAACGAAACTATTAGCAGCAAAAACTCATTATCACAAAACGCGAATATCTACTAAATTTCAAAATTAGTTCAAGGACTCTGCGCTGCGAAGAGACGCAAAATATATAAGAATTTAAGAATCCACAATTCTTAATGGATAATTTATAAATTTTGCCGGATGCAATGTTTTGCATTGTTATCTTGGAAAAACGAAAAAAAATTCAATTGTATAAGGATAAAACAAAACGAATTGAATGCATCGAACTCATTCGAAGCATCTAATGGATTTATTTGTACGTGAATGCATACACATTCACATGTAAATTGCATTATTATATTTATCATGAATTGTAGATTGAATTTTTGCGATATTATTGTGCGATTTTATTCCTTTATTGCCTTTAATAAAATAATCAATGATGAAATATATTGTATATGTAAAAATAAATATAATTGAGAGATTAACTGTAATTATTAAAAAAATAATTTTTCTAAAAAAATTTGAAAATTCCAAATTTTTCCATCAGACGTCATCTAAAATATAGATGTTACGAGTTTGCGCTTAATGCATCGTCGGAACGCGAAATTTGCAAAAAAAAACTTCGTACTCTTGTTGGAAGCACCACAAGCGCTTTTTGCGGACCACATAAATTCACATTTTGGGCAATAAATAACTTCTATAACCGTTTGCAGTTATATGTACCTAAACGCAGCATGACGCGGCAGTGCTATGACCCTAATTTTGTAACGATACCAGTTGATTTTATTATGCTACGATATAAAAACAGAACCGATCCTAAATTAAAAATTCCACATCAAACTAATACTGTTTCCAGTACAAATATTGTTTTATCAATGTTCGCTACTGGCTCAAATAATCAAACATCAAGAAAGAAATCGGAATCAAAGAAACAAGGATGATCTATAAGCTATAAATTATGTTCGTAATTATGACGAATGAAAACTTGAATTATGTATAAGTATTTGAGTCTCATCTGATAGTGCCATTAACGCTATTTTTAGAGAATGTCGGCTGCTGTATTATTCCAAAACTGCTATGCATAGTGTAATTCAGCTTCCCAGCGTGCTCAAGGAGAATTTTGAACGCGAATGTAAGTGGAGCGCGAAACGACAAATGGATTATAAATGAGGCTGATTCAAATGGACAGATGGACATTTTTATAGCTTCAGCTTTTTGAAGCGAAAGAAAAAACCAATTTAACAGCGAGATATTAATATTTTTCAAATCCCTATAAAGCAGGATGTGCTTCAAATGGCAGTACCAAAGTAACTTTTACAATATTAAGTAGTAAATTTTCAATTCCACTTTGAAATATACTTCATTCCAACATATAATTTTATCTTCATTTGTAAAAATGTCAAACAAACTAACACAATCATGATAATGAATAAGAATTTTTAGCGCGATTGTAAAATACAATTGTAAAATATAAACCCCGTGTCGAAGGGATGAACGAACGTATATTTCTTGAATTTAATAACCACACGCGGCAGTTCTCGCAGTGATTCAAACGCAACGTTCGCTCGTCGATCGCATAAGCACTGCAAAAAGCACTCGGTGCAATCTCAAATTTAATAATTTCATTTCGCAGCTCATCCTACGCGGAACAAATTGCCGCATGTCAATCGGGTTTGTTACGGCGCCAGATTAAATTTGACCGGGGAATGTCGCGCCACGTGCATACGTTATTGTTGCATAAAATCGAGGTAAAACTCCATATTCATTTCCACGACGACGTGGTTGATCCCTTCTGAAATGGTCGCATCGAGAGGACATTCGTGTGTATCGACGTGTACAGCAATTCGTGCACGTAACTCAGGTAAAGATCGAATAAAGTTGATAAAGTGCTTCTACATAATTAATTCGCAAATCGCAAAACGTAAATGTAAGTGACTTGGAACAATGCATGTAACTTGGGACAGCATGAATGTTTTTGTTAAATTTAATCGTGGTATCTATCCATGAGTCTCTAAAGAAAGTTTAAATTTTAAATTTTCTTTTAAATTTTTAGTGACATTCATGGATGGGTGCCACAATTAAATTTAACAAAAAGTACATCCCAAGTCACGTTTGCGGTGGTTTGCAAATGCAGACGCAGAATGAAGATTTGCGTTTGTTTTTTTCATTAAATGCAGTTGATTTTCATCTGTGTGTCTTGCGCCCGTGCGGTGATAGTCATTCTGCGTCAGCATTTGCGAACCACGTTTTGCGATTTGCGAGAGAATTATGTAGAACCCTTATAATTTCTCGCATCGTCGTATTTCACGTGCGTGATAGAAAAAAAGCGTAATGATTCATATCATTGCAAAATTCGTGCATCTATGCAATCGTTCATGATATCACGCAGAAAAATAAATAGGTACGCTCAACGTTTTCGGGTGTTGCAGATAAACCGATTTATCATTGGCGAAATACGTTTTGTGTCGCGGAGATATTAAAGACGGAAGTTAATAGACGAAAGTATGTGACATCCTCACGAATGCAATAGGAGACCAATTGCGTTCTCACATGAGAGTAAGATCGTTCGCGGCTCGCGATTAGATGTCGCGCAACGCTCGTAAAGCTCAAAGGCTCGTCGTCAGAGACCTGTCGCGTATGCAATTTCAAATCGAGCGACGCGTGTCGCACAGAGATGTAGAGCGTATATCGCTAATATCGTGTGCACACAATTCAATTCGCGTCATCGCGTCCTGTATAAGGCACGCTCACAGGCGAAAGGTAGAACAGCACTGATAGAAAGCAATAGAGCATACGATAGTTATCAGAAAGAAGTCCGAGTCGAAACGTCCAAGTTATCGATGCCTCCTTTTACTCTCACGGTTGTTGAAAATGTTTCGCAAAGCCACCCTTTGTTTGAAAATGTGATAGACTTTTTTTAGCCAGAGGCATTGAAATTCAGTTTTCCATTTTCTGGTTAATTTTGTAGTTTAGATTTAATCTCTCATGCCTATTTTTATCCATGTAGATTAACTTTAACTTCAGTCGAACTTAATCTTCATGTTTTTTTAATTCTTAAAAGTAAAAAAAGATGAGGGATTAATGAAGATTAAAATTAAACTACATTGATAGTTTAATAACATCATTAATCTGACATTGTGAACGTAAAAATAGTGCTTTCTAGCTATAATTAATCACTAAACTGATGGCTCTGTAGTGATAACTTTGAAAGTTTCTCATTGTAAAACCGTTAGTTTAGTGAGTAACCATAGCTAGAAAAGCAGAATCTTTATATTATTAAGTTAGGTAAAACTATAATTAAAAAGAAAATGAGAAACTGAACTTTAGAAACGGAACTTCATGAAAACTACACGGTTACAACGTATGACGATGTAAGAACACAGAAAATTCATCGGCTTTCGTGATTCTTCGACCATTGAACAGATTAATCTTGATGTAACTTTCTGAATAATATACGTCTATTATATTAATTTTACTATTCAAAATATTATTTTACTCTGATGAGTGTATTGTTTGAAATAATTTTAGCATGTATAATATTACGAGAAGCACAATGGCGCTCTCGCGTAACTCCGTATATTTCGAAATTCACTTGCGTGATACGGCGTGGAAATTAACTCGTGATCTCTGGCTATTTTACATAAAGTCAAGTTTTTACACATTCTAACAACAAAACGGATGAAAGTCATCAAAGAAAAGAATACAATGAACTTTCTGTTGACGCTCCAGCAATGTTTAACGGTATTTAACTTACGGTCGCGAAAGCACTGCGGAGGAAACGGTAAATTGCACCATTATGTCGTGAAAACGCTGAAGACAGATTTTGCGAATTGGAATTAATATGCTTATTTTATTGCAAGATAGACAGAAGGTAATAACGAGTTTGAATATAAAATGCAATGCTTCTTCTTTCATCAAATAATTAAATATTATAAAGATATCGTTTTTCTTTGTCTTTTTCAATTTTCCTCTGCTACAAGATTCGATATAACGCTTCAAGTTGTTTTAGCTTATATGCTAATGTGATCCTGTGACAGAGGCATCTACAATAAAACGCTCTTTCTTGCTGTCGTCACTCTATTGTTTCGCGCAGAGGACTTCCGGGAATTAAAGTTATCCGACGCTGGCCGTTATCATGAGCGCGTTCGAGAGTGATACATGTGCATTTCGACATCCACATAGCCGTATGTGTGATGTGACAGCGCTAGGTGCACAATAGGCTCGCGCTATGCAAATAGAATCAATTTGCTAGCCCGAGGGTGGTCACTTTGCGGGGCACGATCTCTCTCGTTGTCTCTCTTTCTCTCTATCTTTCGTTCTCTTCTGGAAGCTTTCGAGTAGCCGCCCATTGTATCCTTAGTACGTTTTAGCCCATGCCTCGTCGTCGGCAAAACAAGTTTACCGGACGATAGGGAAAGAGGAAGTCGCCACAGCGTGATTTAATATCGTAAAACAGGTCGTAACACCCCGCAGAATCTCACTTTGGTTTTCACGAGGGGTAGGGGAACCCCTGCCGTGTTGTTTCCTTCGGGTCGCACCGTCGTCGAGCTGCAAAACTCGACTCTCCAAACAAAGCGTTCTCTCTCTCTCTCTCTCTCTCTCTCTCTCCTTCTCTCTCTCTTTCTCTCTCTCTCCTCCCTCTCTCTCTTCTCTTCCCTTTCTCGTCTTTCTTCCTCCCTAGGCTTGGTCACGTATCGACTACTATTGCATCTATATTGTGCACATCTATGCGAACCCTCAAATACGCACATCGCATATTGTATATACCACATATGTATACCTACATAGATTATAGTAAAGATGCATAGGCGTAAACATTGAGAAAGCTATTTTACAGTTCAAACAGCTCTCGAGCATAAAACATATTCTATTCTCGTTATCGCGATTATGATATAAGATAATAAAATTTGAAATATTTTCCTTATGCATTTTGAATAAAATGTTTTAATTATAAAATTAAATTGTACAAAATATTGTAAACTTTATTCTTTCCGTATCAAATATTTATTAACAGCTATATATCATCATGCGCTCGAAAATTTAACTTAATTTACTTTGAAAAAATATATTTCAAATATTCACCTAGAGATATATTTTATATACGCGTCAACACATAAATTTTCTACATTCGCACTTGCGGTATAATTGAAATGATGGTTTACTTAAGCTCTTTGTATTAAATATAATAGAAATGATAAAAGCTTGCATGTACAATCATAGAATGTATTTTTGCGAAATTAATTCCCGTGGTACGTGTGGTGTTACAGAATTAAAAGAGCAATATAAATTAATCATTGGCTTAAAAAAAATTCTAACCATTATTAATATAGGCAGAAGCGGATTGCTATCTTTATTATTCTGCAATTTTTCGAATAATAGTAATGCCGACGCTCATGCATGTTCATGCATCTTGAACGTAGAAGACGGGACGGTTGCAGGATGAAATAACAGTCAATATTGTAGCATAACATAAATTTCATTTCGATCAACGTGGGACTCGCACGATTCTTCCCCTCTTGATAGTTCAGTTTCCCCTCTTGATAGTTTATTCTCTTTCTGCGCGTCAATATATCTTTCAGGATTCATAATCGTCCTCATCCCTTTACAGCACTTTTCTGATCTTGATTATGTTATTGACAAATACTACGTAGCAATAATCACATAACAATGCTGTGATCCGTGTAATTATGTACATTGGCATGAATGCTGTAAAATCGATAATTTACCGTGGAATGGCGGCATAATTTATATACGTTATTCCAATGTTAACGAGCCGGAATAATAAAGAGAGAAATGCAAAGGAAAGGTAATAACAATTTGTGCAATAAAGGGCATTTTGTTGGAATATATCTATAATTCAATTAAAAATCAATTGAAAACGTACGATTAACAAGCAATAACCTGTGATTCAATAATCATCATAATAAAGTAATACTTAAAGCAAATTCATACTTTAAATCAGTAGAAAGAGAATTTTTGTATCTCAAATTACATGCATAACATCCGCTTCTTTATCATTGACGAATAGTATTCGGACATTGGAAAGTATAATATCGATTTATGTGTAACATTGCGGTACAATTTTGATTGAGGGCTTAGAACTCAAACAATCACACGATGTATAGTTATTGTCGTATAGTTATCTGACATGATCTATACACTCCTTAAAAAAAAAAACATCCTACTTTCTCTCTTTTAATTCTTAATAAAAAAAAGACATAATCTTCCACTATGAAACTTTTCATTGTGAAACAAACGGACAATATAAATTGGTGATTTGGCACGGCAGGTTCTATTTCCTGTTTTCTGACATAGTTCCCTCGGATTATCGCCTCTTCCGCTCGCGTTGGAGTACTTTCTTTAAACAAAACTGCAATTCACATCCAACTGTTCAGACCTCTTATTTTTGCACTCATCAATTTTCATTCAGCATTGGAAAATTAATGCACAGACAGACAAAAATTAATCTCTAAATTCTTTTAGAGTGGAAGAATCTAATTCTAAAGAATGGACAAAGAGTGACAATTGAGTCAGTGTTGAAAAAGATTGGCTCAATTATAAATCTTTAAGAGTAAGATTTTATTTTTTTGAATTAGACACTAAAGGTCCACTCCAAAGATTTTAGATAGTATAAATAAATAATTATTACAATTATATTTCTTGAATGAATATACCTAATAAATTTTTATCCAACTCGTCTTATGATAATAATTTTACCGTTTCTACTTTCCAGCACTCCTAACATATCGACGTACATTCTCTACGTGCGTAGATTGTCAACCATCTAACACTATGATATCTGTAATTTTCTTGAAAAATATTTGAAGAATTCGAACACTCGGATTTATATTTAGACATGCAAAAAGGTGATCGTCGATAATGCAATATTATGATACATACTTTCTCATATCATCATTTCGTCGTCGCGAGCGTAAGAATTTTGCGACTTATATATTCTTATATTTACGACCGCACTCAGCGTGTTTATGATAATCGTAAAATTTCTCCTGGGTATCCCCAGTGGCTTGTACGTTAATGTAAAAATAGTTGCACACGAAATGAACGCGATGGTGTAACGTTGCTTGCTCCGTACAAAATAATGCGGATCCCATGGCTGTGCTGACTAGAAGACACGCGGCATAAGGGAGCTTTTTAGCTCGTTGACTCCTATCCGAGGTTATTTCTCAACACTGTTCTTTCAGGAATTAATTCTTTCGCAAGAAGCGGCAGCTTACTCTTGGAATAATTATATATTTTGCATGTGCTCTATATATATAAATATATATATATATATATATATATATAATATGATAAGCGATTGTATTATATTACAAGTAAATTTACAAACCATTTACAAACTTCGATACTATTATTAAATAAAATATATATCTATAATGCTTTTTCTTATAATATTCAAATTAAATTAAATACTAACTTAATATTACGCGCGGAGAAATTGAATACACGTGAATGAAATGTAAAAGGATTATCGGCAAAATACGTGAGGTGCAATTGCATGCTGTAGAACAGCTGTAGCTGGATCCCTTGACAATCTCACGTCAGTATCCGGATACGACAGACGGAGCAATTCATGGGGAATGAAAATAAAACGGGCTTAACGAACTGACCAGGCGATTGAGCTCTACGGACGCTGATCACTATTTGCATTTGAATACTCCGAAGGATAAGTATAATTGCTGATCAAATGTTTTCGTGTGATAAAAATATTTTCTACTTAACAATAAAGAGCTATAGTACAGTTAGCACATCGTTAATAGCTCGTAATTTTTAAACAAGAAATCCAACTTTACTTTTCCGCTCGATAATTAAAACAGCCGAATATGATTCCAATGAGTATTCTCTGGGCGAAAATTTTGAAAGGTTACGAAAATGAAACGATGTCCTTTAGGATGATATGATTCCTGAGGGATCAGCGGATATGTCCCTAATCCAAGTCAAATGTGAGCGCGTCGCACTACAAATCGTCAGATGTGAGCGCTTTCGAGTATAAAACACTCCGTAATGAAATAACACGACCATCGATGATATTGATTAAAATACAGTCAATAATTTCAAAAAGGCAATTGCAAGAGGAATAGATTGAGAGAGTAGCGGATACAGGCTGATCGTGAGAGCGAAGAAAATAGCGAGGGGCGTCGAATTCGCTCTGGCGCGCAATCGTGCCAGCGCCTATTCGCCCCGGTTGGAGAGGCGATGAAAAACAATTTCAATCTGGTGAAGTAGAAAGTTTCAGCAGAACGCTCCTCGCTACTTCCATCACCCTATTACTGACTTATTTTTCTCTCGTTTTCCTCGTCCTAGCACCACCATCGGTATACTTCACCCGCTCGTGCGCTCATTCGCTCCTCTCCTCCGATGTGCCATTTAGTTCGACCTACTGCACAAACAATTCAAACATCGCAACTATACCAATATTAGAGAGACATGGCACATCAGGGGGCAGGAAATGTGCCAGAAGAGAACCGGAAAGTGAGAAAAAACTCGAGGAAGACGAGACCGGGCGCGGCGCGAAAATTAAATTAATGGTGAAATTTTCTTGTAAAATATATAATGAACAAATATTATCGGAGATTCCGCTGGAAAAAAGCAACGTAGCGCATGAAAATATGTGCGCTCGTCGATGTTATATAAAATAATTATCAATTAGCTTTTTTTTTATTTTTACCCTTTCGCCAGAGAGAGCAAGAATTTTCTTATCATTCCACTTCATCGCGAGAAAAAGAAAGACTACACATCACAGACTTCTATATATCAGATTACTAACTCCCTTATTTATCATACCTAAAAATTATCTCCAAATCGATATATTATATACATATAACATAAAGAGTCATGTGATATAGTCAATGTAACAGTACATATGTTTGACATATTGGATGTATGTACCTACACACAGAAAAATCATCATTCTTGTTAAAAACATGATTATGAAATTTATTTTTTTTTTCTTAAGTAACAATCTTTAACAAAGAATATTTTCTTGATAATAATCTTAAAATACATTTATTATAATTTTAGAAAAACATTATTATTATGTACGCAAAACAAAAATTTTTATTTTCTTTTGAAGAATATTAGAAAAAAGTAACTTTATATAATAAGCCAATTGAATTTGTTTTAATTTAATAACCTTGATTGAAGTATTATTAAAGTTACTAGGATTCAGAATATATTTTAATTAAATTTGATATTTTTAATGAATTTATGATAACTATAGATTTGTGTATACATAAACTTTTAAAATATTTAAAACAAGTAATTATAATTTGCGTACAGCATGTAATATTATTATGTGTGTATAATTTATACAATTAAACATTAATTCCCTTAACAACGCGCACATGTATAAATTCAACATATATTTTTGAGAATAATGTATTTAGGTAAGTTATTGTATTACATAGAAGTCTATGAACTACACTGTCACACATTCATGGTTGATAACACCGATATTTTCACGCGAGGCATCGTATACTTGTACCGCAAGTATCAATCTTCTGCAAATTACTGTTGTCCGAGGCAACAACCGCGTGCACAAAATCAATTCTTTTGGACAAGGTTCAAATCGTTTCACTGCAAACACCGTGCAATCAATAAAGCGTCAAGCTCGTTGAGTGCAATACCGCATAAGAATGTCTATGTCTTTATTATTCTATTATAAGCTATATGCATACGGACATTATATTAATATATATTATATTTATCCGTGAATATCAAAAGAGTAATTCGTGATAACATAAAAAAATCTTTCGATATCTTGTGCGATAAACTGCCTATTCAAATATATATCTTATTCAATACATTAATCGATAAGCATAACAAAGGATTTAATCCGATATTATGCTTTAGTTATTTACACTATTAATATAAACATTCATAATTTCATTCGAATATAGCTATTAAATGTACGATGATATATTTAAAGAATATAATTAAATGAGAAGAATATTTTACGAACAAACTTATTCCATTTATTGTCTTATTTGCTTTTATATAAATCTAATTAAATAAAATAATTCACAACTGGATTTTAAATATTAGTTAATGATTAAACCTTACAGTGTTTATTCAGAAAGACTTTTCCGCAAAGTTTCCGCGAGCAATGCACTCGTAAAAGCATCGCGCTTCCGTGAGTCGTGACAGTATCGTTATCAGCGAAAGGCGTTACAGCGATATGACTTCGCGTAAACGAGATGCCTCTCTCGGTAAGAGCAACGCGGCAAACGCCCGTAATCCAATTTCACCCCTACATACATCGTTGGAGACGCAGCTGGAAAAATTGCGAGCGCGCGCATCTCACCGGGCGCATTAATGCCAAGCCTTTGTGTCGGAGCTTATGTCAATGTTGATTTTTCAGCCGATTGTACGCGAAACTGCAACTGTCGCCAACTAACGTCTGACGGCCTGGGATACCCGCTACGAAAATTTAGTCGATATTAGAGGAGCAAGATGGAAGATGGAAGCAATTATGAAATCGCGATAAATCAAAAAGGCCGAAGCTTTCGGTCGCTTGTTTATTTTAATTTTGTTAGTTAACAACATCATTAATAATCGAAATATTTTTAGAGGAATCTGTGGCGAGGAATAAATTTGCAACCGTTATATATACTAGAGTCTAAAGATTTTCCAATAAAGCTTACGCTCTTGCCTGCCTCCCCCTCCCCCTGCCCCCCTCCCTCCCCCTCCCTCCCTCTCTTCTTCCTCTCCCCCTCCCCCTCCCCCCTCTCTTTCTGTACGAAGCTTCTTCCCAATTATTTACCGTATGAAGACAAGAACGGCTGATGTTCTGAATTTAGCCTTATTTATTTCATATCATTTCGCCGGCGCGTTCGTACCATAAGAGCCATGCACTACTTTCGAAACCGATGTCGTGATATTCATATGTATGATACGATTCAATCTTTATCAAAAGTACAGAAATTGATGTTGTAATAAAATATAGCGACCAGCATCGACCGAGCTAACTAGGCCATCCCACTATACATAGAAAAACGACAAAGAAATGTTTTATCACCAGCGAAATTGCTCGTCTGCTTTTTTGTTCGCTGTGCGTTAATAAAGTAGCAACACTAATGCACATCCGTCCTATTACATACTAGCTGTACTACTAAAAAATTACCGATAAACTTAGAACACCCTGTACAAAGATAACGAGATAAAGTTTACTAGAGCGTCTAGCATCAAACTTCGCGGAAGTAAACACGACAAGCGCTTACCCTAACGTTGTTCTCAAAGATTTCGAGACGGTTCTACCTGAGAAAATAGATACAGATTAAACGAGAGCTAAATAATACGAGACATATGGAAAAATAAAAGAATATTAAAGAAAGAAAAATAAACCAAATTAAGAAGATTTTTTTCATTGCGACATAGCGATTAATATTATCGTGGAGACCAAGTGATCATTAGCTTCATATAAGATGTAACTATATGTATAGGCATATAAATTTTTAGACATATAAATGTTTATAAATGCGTTCACGTGACTCGCTATTCGAGAAATCGCTGCTGAAAGATTCTTCAGTATAAAAATTAGATATACAGTGAGTGCAAAAAATATTTGTACGGAGAAAATATTTTTTAAAAAAACTTTATTTTTAAAATATTATCCAGCGAGAAATGAGTCATCGAATTGATGTCGAATCGATATAAATTCGATGATTTTAACACTAATTTGACGTTGATTCGACGTTTAATTAACGATCATTTCTTGTTGGATAATTAACAATTTATTCATAAAGAATAAAATATACTATCATTTGAAAAATAAGCAAAAATTAAAAATTGTATTGTTTAAAAGCTCAAAAAATTCATACAGATGAGAAATTTAGCTTCTAAAATCAGGAATATATGCGAAGCTCGTTTGTTTATGTTAGAACAGAATGTATTCATTTAATAAAATTACTAATTAATGTTTATTTTCTAACAAATAAGACTTTTTTATAACAAATTCTCTTATACTTTTTGTTTTCACTGTATGTATTTTCTCATCCTATATATAGAGATCTTCAAATAAGAGATCGGCCACTGAATAAACGATTTCTGATTGATCCGTCATATTTTTCAGAACTTACTTAAGATAGAACGAGATAGATGCATAAGATAGAAGAGGATATTTCATCCTATTTTATGCATAATCTAACTCATTCTTATAATATGTACATTCTTAAAATAGATCTTGAAAAATATGGCGGACCAATGTATGATGTCCAATCTCTTACTTAATCTCCATACCTATCCAATGTTTATCTGTTCTTCTGATCGTTAAAGAAGACGATAATGTGATCGATGATAATTTTCTACATTTTGTACATTCGTTGACACGAATAAATCCCTTTAAATATTTTACTGTCGTCGAGAAGCATTGCAATAATATCGTCTCGAGTTACGTCGTTCACCAAGTGATATGTCACATTTTAATGAATAATCGAGTGATAAAACAAGGAGAGAAAGGGAGCACAATTAATATACGCGGAAAGGCAAATGTCGACGAATCGTAATAATGACGCGCCGGGGACAATATTTGCATTTCGTATCGCCGGAAATGATTCAACTGTTCCTCGAAGGAAAAGTGGTCGAGACAAAGCGAGACGGATTAGTTACAGTGAGGCAAACATGTTATAGAAGTCAAGCGTGGTCTCATAAATCACATCTATAGATATAACATATATGTATATGTTCTCGATCCCTTCCGTGATCTACGCGTATACGCGCACAATGCATTATGCGTGCATGAGAGATCCCGAAGTAAGCATGATAACGGAAGTTATATATACTTGTTTGAATTTCATCTTTTTTTTATACGTACATCTCTGAAGTGAAATTGTTTCAAGGTGTAGTGTTGCGATACACAAAACAATTTGACTTTCGTTACATGAATGACAGATTAGCTATGTAGCGAATGTCTTGTGTTCGTACAACACAAAATAAATATTAAAAGGCCACGAAATATTCAACGTATTAAAAAATGAATATTTTTCATTTTTTGTGTTTTAAATTTCGATAAATGAATTCTTATCGCTACTTTGTTTTGTAAACTTAACATCCAAGGTTGGTCAGAAAAATTCCAGTGAATGAAAGAAACCACAATAAATTTTGGACTTTATTGTCCCGAGCTTTATCCAATGGAATAAACTAACAAAAATTATAAATATTACTAATATGTAATACTAAAAAAGTATATTTATATACTTTATGCAAAAAGATATTTTTGTTTTAATTAATAATTCACATTAATCACAATAGTTTAAAGAAAAACGAAACGAATCAATAGCAATAAAATATTTTATAATAAAATATTTTTTAATTCAAATTAATATATAAAACACATACATTTTTAAAACAAGAACTTTAAAAATCTTACTGTAGATGATATTAAATGTTGTATTAATTTTTAATTTCATAAAAAAAAATACAATAGCAACAAAATTAAAAATTTTCATCATAGATCTAGTTCACGTTTACCATTCAATATTTTATGAAAAACTAATTTATTTCCAATCTATTACATTTCATTTTGGATAAAGATTAAATTGGAAAACACTCTTAATTGATGTTAAATTAGAACAACAGTATTCGAATACTGAATTAGAATATCAATAACAAAATTTTTTTATTTGTTTTATTACTTTTAATAAAGAAACACCAGTTTTTGCCGGTTTTTTTCTGAATAATATCGGTTTTTACCAGTGGCTTGAATTTAATAAAAAAATATAGAATTGCCAAAAAAAAATTCTCTATTATATTAATTCTGTTTAATAATGATTAATTAAGAGAATGTTTTAGAATAGAAATATTGTATCACTCAAATTTGTTTTGACGAAAGAGAATCTGCTTTAATCTGATTAAAGAATACATCTATCTTTTTAAATTGTATTCAATCTTCAATCTTATTCAATTCTTTAAGACAGTTTAAACATTGATTGAATGTTACATTTATACATAATTATTAAATCTATTACTTAAATAGATTCA
>Ga0157364_1003025_pt1 | contig 16120 bp, 6 predicted proteins | sample AttsexASBM2_FD_111476 | JGI IMG/M metagenome (GOLD analysis project Ga0157364, IMG submission 111476) | Fungus gardens microbial communities from leaf cutter ant in Ribeirão Preto, State of São Paulo, Brazil - Atta sexdens ASBM2 | ecosystem: Host-associated > Fungi > Mycelium > Unclassified ...
CTCTCTCTCTCTCTCTCTCTCTCTCTTTCTCTCTTTCTTGTTTTCAATTATATAAAGTAAACTACATTTAAAACAAAAAAATATTGGCACATAAAATATTATTTTTATGTTGCAACAATGTTTGAATACAAGTATAAATATTCGCACCGATACAGCTAGTCAATTTGCGCGCTTCGACAAGCCTTTCAGATAAGAAAATCTTCGCCGATCGAATAGTTCGAACATGAAACTCGTAAGGATTTACCTGAAATGAAGTTAGAGTTTATTGGTTTACTGAAGTAAACGGAAAAGGACTTGTGCGAAACGTGCTCAATAATCTGTGCCACGAGATTATCCGAGTGCTGGCATCGTTTCTTTCGACGTGCTTCTACCTTCGCAGCTTCGCGTGGAAATCACGATGGAATTTTAACAAGTTGCCGAGCCCGTGCTCGGGTAACTCGCTCGGAAAACGCACAAAGACTTATGAAAGTCATGAGTTTCCTCTCAGAACGAGCATTGTTGTTCTTCCGGCTCTTTCCGTGACAAGTATTATGTACCAAGCGGTAAACATGACGTGAACATTCCTATATTAAACGCGAAAATCGCTAAAGATCTTATACTCAGATTACTTTAACAAACTTACGCTTGAAAAATTAAGATAGGAAATAACTACTATTTAATAATCAATATAGAATTACATCAAAGAATTTTGAAGTTCTTCAGATTTCTTTGCTTTCTCTCGGATAATAAACTCCCTCTCCTTTGACATTTGTAAGCTAAAGTACCGACTGTAATTACAACATTTCAAAAGAGAGGATGAAAATTATGTAAACGAAGAGGAGATAAAGAGACTGGTGTACATAAGAAGAAAAACAACGTCATTAAATTTTGCCATCATATCTCTTAGTATGAAACCTAATGAAGGAAAGAGGGGCGGGAAGACTTGCGTTGAAATATTAAAATACTCTATAAATTAAGGGATTCTTTATCTCATCTCTATTTATCACGCAAGAAAGTTTCAGATATCTCTGTTCATGTCTTTCAACGACGTACTATTAGTCATTTTCTCGCAAATTCTACATTCTTGCAGAACTGTATAAGCAGTCTCGGTTTCGAAGTCGTCATATTTCAGGATTTAATCCCACGGAAAATATATTAACACTGCAACGTCAAGCGATAAATCAGGCAATAAAGGAAAGCTCGACGAAGCAGGAAGGTCGGATAAAAAGAAAATAACAGGGCAGAGAAAGTGATCTTCATTATTTTTAAAAGCACTCCAGAGGCACGGCTGGGAACCACTAAGGGTATCGCGTGACATATATATGCGGAACCACCTCTCAAAGGCATTGCGGACGGGGTGACTCTAGCGAAAAATATACTCGGCCAATATTTCTAATATTCCCACCCCGATTCTGACATCTCTAGTTGGCGCGCGTGCAGATTCACTTTACGCTCAAAGAATAAAAAAAAAATATAGAAAAAGAGAGAAAAAAGAAGAGAACGACCATTCGCGATGTAGACGACCAAAGCTGGAAAGTTTTGCATGAAATTAAGGAAGGAAAAATTACTGCTATTACCGACGGCCGCCTACGTGCGTAGTAAGTCGGGCGAAAGTAGTAAGAGCGAGACAGTGGTAAGACCAGTGGTAAGATCGTGGTAAGAGCGGCCGAGATGGGCGGCCAGGTTATAATTACAAGTGTGGCCCTGACTAATTTAATTTTCCCCATCTGGTAGCGATTTGTAGGTGGAATAACTGCGGGGAACGGGCGACACATTGGATAATAGCCGCAGGAAGTGTCGTCTGGTACGGAAATGCGTAGTGGGTAAGAGAAAAGACGAAGGGAATGGGAGCATACCGCGGCATAGGAGTAACGCAGTCGGCTGAGTAAATAAAGTCCCGTTTAAATGTAATATCTCGCTGAATTGTGCCTCGAGGCTGCTGCCGCCACCGCCTCCACCGCCGTCGCCGAAATCCGATATGCACACACTTGGCAGGTCGATACAGCGCCAGTTACTTAACGTTTACTAACTATTCACTACTCGCAGCTTCCTCGTTCCCTTCCTCCCCCCCCCTCTCTCTCTCTCTCTCCCGCATCGCATTTCTGTGTATCTCCTTTGCTTTCCAGACCACCCCGTCGGAAATTTCGACAGACGGAATATCACACCATAGAAACGCGAGAGAAACGTCGTTCGCCATGATGATAAAGAAATGGACTCAGCGGGTTCGCGTGGATCTCATACGTCTCTCCTACGTTCGTCACTCGTACTTTATTCCCGCACTCTTCCCTCGGCTTCAGTCACCCAATGACGCTGTGCTTGCTTCGTGCATATTCCGCGGCAACACGAAGCCGCGAGCTACGACGAAGGAAATTATTTTATTTCGCACTTCAGAATATCACCCCGTGGACTCATTCATATTCATGCCCGCGCCTGAGCACTTCGTCTCCGAAATGCGCCGGTAGTCGTGCCGGTTAGTTTAAGATTCAAGCATGGTTTTCTTATACTCGGTCTAACTCCGTCCCTTATTCCCTTATCGTCTTTGATTTTGTCTCTTAACGAGAATAAATATTACTTGCAATACGGTATGCCAGGTTTGCGAGGTGTCGGAATTATTCGAGTTTTGCGCAATCATGTAACGACATAACGTATTATTACATAATCGTGATATAGATTAAAACGTAAATTAATATTCTAGTTTTGTATATTTAATGACAGTTCGTACCAATTTGCATTTCTATTATTACAATACGATTGCGGTAATTTGTAACATTCTTCATTAACCTTGGAACGCTATTAACACATAAATTTTATATACAAATAAGCAAACTCATTGAATGTTATGTTTTCAGTGATTATCAGGAGGTCCAATCTGTCATGCTAAAAGGATCAGAACGAGTTTTTAAAAATTCAGCCCGTTATGTGTAGTCAGATTAGACTCTCTGATGGTCGATATTGTAACAGAAAATATAATAAATAATTTCAATTTTTAAGTAATTTTATATTAAATATTTTATTTTGGTAAATGTTATGAGGTGACATTGAATTTCATACTCTATATTTCAAAATTAAATTTGATTAGTGTTTTATTCATTTTCTTTCTTTTGAATTAATAATTAGATTATTTGTGTCTATAAAGGTTTAGATTATAAATATTTTATTAATAAAAATGTAAAATATATGAAAATTTTGTTAATTAAAAGTATTATTTGTACGTAAAATTTATGTACCGATAACAATATTGTATTATTCAATATTGATAGCGTTCTAAAGTAAATATAAAATAATTATATAACGCATAAATTAATATTCACATAATATTCAGTATTGGCATGAAACAGAATGCTTATATAGCTCTCTTTAATATCAATCTATGTTTGGATGATTCAATTACAAGAATTGAAATATATATCATTAATATCAATTAATCTTATTTATACTTATAAAAATATTAGTCTTAACTCTTTAATAATTAATAAAATTATTAGTTTTGATTTACATTTTCATTTAGAATTTATCAATATTGTTAATAATTACATTGCTCTGATAGATAGAAATTGTATCCACCTATTCTCCGGTTTACATTGTCATTCACATACACATCAGCGAGATGACAATCGGTTCATTTCCGCAAATTACAATCGGATCTTATTCAGCTCTTATTCACAGCGCGAGGTCTAGTTACGAATGTGATTGTCTCCCGACGAGTAAACTTCCCTCCAAATAATGCCATCTCCTTGGTTTATCTAAACAACCCCAACTTCCCACATTGCCCGCTTAACGCAGGCGACTCGGTTGATTAGGGTGCAAACGAACCGTAAACATTAAATTATTCATCATCCTCTCTACAGTTGAGACAGTTAATTAACAGTCTAACTGGTACCTGATTAGTTTACGTTATTAATGCGATATGATTAAAACTTTTTTGGTTTGTATGATGTAAAGTGAATTCGCCTCGGTTGGAATGCGATAATGGCAGTTACACGAAATTCTCAGTCTCAACCTTGTTATCATCACAACAAAATGTTAAACCAAAATGTGAGAAAATTTTAATAACTAATTATAATGTTATATCAAAAAAAGAAATAAATTAGTCTAAATAAATATAACGTATACAGATTCCATATTCGATTTTATATGCACAGATTTTATTCATGCCGAGAAGTATGTATGCATTACAGTTGATATGCTGTCTCTATTCTTGCCGCCCATTGCAATAGTGATTCCAACGCAAAGAACATCTATATTAAAAATCTCACGAGAAATCTACGTAGGCGAAACATCGCAAATTAACGTCGCAAAGAAACGTCGGTTCCGCCTGAAGCGTAAGAGTTGTCGTTCCTTTTCCCGGAGAATTGGTCAGATCGTAAGATTTCCCGAGTGCCCATGTTACCGATTAGTCTCGGCGTACACGACGACGGTAAGATCGCGTTTCGAGCAAAAGGGGAATTCTCTTCGTCGAGGAAACAGGTGGAACAGGAAATCAGACAGGAAGCAGAAAAGGAAGGAAGGAAGGAAGGAAGGAAGGAAAGCAGGAAGGAAGGAAGAAAGGAAGGAAGGAAAGCAGGAAGGAAGGAAGGAAGGAAGGAAGGAAGGAAGGAAGGAAATATCGAACGCGCGCATAGCGATAGACTTCTCTCTAGGAACGAGAGGAATTGCGGGGACAGCAAGGGGATAGCAAGTCGAGCGGTAGCACGTCACTATTGTGACGAATGATTCGCGCGTGTTCCATAGAACACCGACATTGCGTCTCGCCGCGCGTTTCTACTACCTTCCGCTACGAAAGCCGGTACTCGGCTTCGGAATCACGGGTGTCGGTAATATCGATCGGCACGAAACGGGCAAATAGAAGGAGATGTAGGATGGCGACGGAGAGGCCGAGGAAGGGGCACTTAGAGAACCGTTGCATACCGAAACTTCTTTCCGCACGGAAGTTCCATCGCGGATTTTCGCGAACAAAAAAAAAGCAGGGGAATCCTGACGAGGAAAACGAGGACGTGCAGAAACGAGAGGAGAACGATAGCGAGAGGAGAACGATAGTGGGCGAAATGGGTGGGCAGGAGGTACAGATGAGCGAGATGTGGTGGAGCTGAGCGAGATTTCATTCTACTTTTGTGCAACTGATATATTTTTATCTGACATCGGGATTTGACTGCTCATCGAACCATCCCTACCCTCGGGTTCCTCTAATATTAACCGGTAAGAAATATGTAAATGATTATTAATTCTCTAGAAGCGAGTGTTCCAAATTTATAACATTTATTTTAAAATTAAATTCGTATAATAAATTTGGTATTTGTAAAAATTAGTTATATTTAAGGAGATGGAAATATAAATAGTACTAAAATATGCATATTCTCTAAAAATGAGAGAATCAATGTATTATAACTGAAAAAGTAGTAAATATTCATTGCTGATCATAATTACAAATATAACATTGATCAGTAATGATATCAATGATGATAACTGATTTACTTTTAGAAAATACAACTTCAAGCTAGAAAGACTACATCGATTATTAAAGATATCGATAAATTCTTTGCTTACAAATTATTTTTTTTACTAAAAATAGTAAAAAAACTTTTTTTAAAAGACGATGCTATTCCTAAAGAGTTAAAGCTGCGAAAAATTCATTTCAATTCATAGAGTATATTTCTAAAATTTATCTGCTAAAATAAAGATTTCTCTATTGAGAATTTATACTTATTAAAACGATAATCATATGTTCTAAATGTAGAGCGTAATAAAATACACAGAGGTAATGTGTTGTAGCTGCAATTAAAAATCATATTAATTATATAAATAAATAATATAAATTAAAAAATCATACCAGATAAAGTGAGAAATAAATATAATATTTAGTAATCTTTATATATACAGATCTTGTCAGTTATTTGATTTTAAATTATATTTGCAGAATGAACTATGCACTTCCATTTTTGTAATTAGTAACAAAAGATAATATTATGCAATAATTTTATGCAACAGAAACCATTCTTTCAATATTCAACTGGATTATATTTTCACAAATATAAAATTATCGATATGGCAACCAACCTTTTTATTTAAATACATTCATCTATTTTTGTTATAAAAAGTAAAAATTTAATTAAACTCCGAGCCGAAAAATAGTCAAAATGAAGCCAAATAACAGATAATATTGCATTATATCACATTTTAGTAATATATATTAAACCATAATACACATGTAAAAGCCAAAATATCTTTTTTTCTCTATGCAAGAGCGTAATTCAGTCGCATTACACACACAATAACAGAAAATTGCTTTGCTCTAAATAATTATACATATGTCGCTTTTTAATACGCAGTAACGAAACTGCTCGTAAAATTAAAACGACTGTACCGCACATATCGCTTTTTATTACTTCACCAACGTTTGACGTACGCTATCCATCGAGCAATATATGGCTTGTTGCCTGCATTATGCAGCCATGCGATTCGACAAAAAATAACTTGTTGGCGCTCACCGTTTCGTAATGATCGATACATGGCACAAAAAACAGACGGTATAAAAATCCATTGCTAGGCGACGGCATTCGCGCGCGTATGTGCTCCAGGGAGGGGATTATTTTCAATAGAGATTATACATATAAAACAATCTGCGCGCCCGATACGGCGATAAGCCCACCACGGGTTTATCGTTGTAGTGTAATATCGAAAAGAGTTCGAGATTGGTGGTGCGGGAAAGAATCGAATCGTGCGGCAGAGAGGAGAGGAAAAGTTATTTTACAAGCAAGCGGCCGAGGCGCGAAATAGTCCATTTCACGAGGTGCCCGCGATTCTACGTACGATATACGTACACACGTGCGTCCCGTACACGTGCAGCGACCGTTAACGTAACGTAAAAGCGCTGGTATTCCGTAGTTTATTTTGGCCTTTAACGCAAACAACAAGGACGATAATGCTCGGCCCGGTTGACACTCGCAACGTGCAACCATGCGAGTCTGATTTTCGACATCGAGTGCATTCCCGCAACATCCCCACGGGATGTAGCAGCTTTTGCTAGTGATTTCCAGCTGGATTGCGCTCGTCAACGTATGGTCACTCACTGTTATTGTAACTGTCCGATAATGATGCATCCTGCGTACCGTGATGATGACCCGACGATTGTCCCGGTAACAGATTCCTCGCTTGTCGTCCTGTAATACAAAAGAGCACAGGAAATGTCAGAGGATAAAGAAAGTGACTAAAATTTAAGATAGCAGTTAATAAAGAATTTTACTTCTTCATCTACCAAATTCCTATTTGAATCTCTTCATATATATATCATTGTTATTGAAACATCGAGAAATCGTGTATTCAATTCATTTTTTAGATATCAACTGAAGTAAATTAATTTCTGCAAGTTTCGATTGTTACTACGAGGTTCATAACAACGATGTATCAACAGCGAAATAGTATCAGAAATCGTGGAGCATACGTGCCAACGTGAAACATATCGAAAATCCGATTAGATCAAAAATGTTATAGCGAATCAGTTTAATCGAAATCCATTAAATCGAACCCGTGATTTCGAGTACTCCGATATCGGAGTAATATTACTCTTGGACTCGTTTAACGGACGGATATTCTGATACAGAGAATACTTGCTCTACGCTAACAGTATTGACCTTTATATCTGTTCCAAAATATTTGTTTATAAAGTCGAGAAGGGAGAATTAAATCTTCTTTTATACATTCTACATAACGCAAATAAAATATCAAAAGTTACGAGATTCTATTTGTGTCATTTTGCTACAATAGCGTATTTTGAAGATACAAGTTCAAAAAATTTGTTTATTATTGTTAAATGCAACGTTAATTCTCGAAATATCAAAGAGTTCAATTCAATATCTGGAAAAAAAACTTCATATTCGAAAATATAATTTAATATCTATCAATTTTCAATACATGATAAATATATATTCAAAAAATTGGTAGATAACCTAGAAAAATTGATCACTGCAAATCACCGTGGTGAGATGTAACAACACATATTAGCAATATTTTGTCCACAACGTGTCATCTGGACACAGTTTCACAGATTTATGTGCGAGACGGTGTATCGAAATGACAAGTGACATGCGATGAACACGAACATACATCGCCAGGAACATCGTTTACATTGTTCACAAGTGACAAGCATCACTTCGACAGCACAACTTATGAGACTTATGAGAAATTTATCTTCCCTTATCATATTAAACACGACGATCATAAAAGTGGATTAATATATCATTATAATATACAGTTGTATATAAAAAGTTGTATCTATATGGAAAACTTTTCAAATTCACGTACATGATGGCGCATAAAATAGGTATGTGAAAAATTTAATAATAATTTCAAAAATTACATTAGGATAATATCAATTAAAAATTTATAAAAGTAGAGATTTTTCAAAAATATCTAATAACGCGTTGATTGATCTAATGACGAAAAATCAGCATAGCAAAAAAAATGTGTAACGTAATGTAAAATTTGTTGATCAAGAACAAATTACGAAACTCGATGCAACTTCGTCATTCGTTCAATCATTTGTCTATAATCGTCCTTTGCACTATGCAAAGGTTGAATGACGACTCGGCCGAATCCTGACGAGTGTAAAATTACAGCATTTTGTTTTAAAATACCTCATGGCTTTTTTATACGGTTGAAAAATAAATCTGACGCTCTATGGCTCATACAGCCATTAAATCTATCGATAACAAAAGCGAACCGCGACACAAATGCGTCATAACCTGTGGCCGAATAAAGTTTATAAACATATTGATGATACAAATATATTTAGTTATTTTATCCGACAATTATTATGTATCTATTCTTATACTATTTGTAATGTTTAATTTAGTAATTAATTACGGTACAGTTTTTCATGATTCTTTTTTCAAAAGAAAAATCTCTCTGACAAGCAAAGATAGAGCTTTTTCATTAAAAGTTTTGTTTTGTTTTCGCCACTTTTTAAAAGTGTTTTATACTGAAAAAGATATATGGACGTTTGTTAAAATGGTTTCTGTTTATAGTCTTTTGCATATTATACTTGTAGAAGTGACGTCAATATAACAAATAAATGCAATAAATTTTCTCTATAATTGTTGTATTTTTGTCTCCTTCTTTAAAATCCATCTAGATCCATTAGTAAAAATTACACATTCTGTTCGGAATTAAATAGTTTATTTTAACTAAAAAAATATAAAGTACGCTATCGTACATTGTGAATGTACTTGCAATATAGGTCAGTGCATACGAATCGTCGCGAGTTTTGTGGATGGTAACGCGTGATAACGTTATGATATTTTCCAGCGAATTCGAGGTGACGAAACTATCTAAACTTGGAGATTATGACAACCGTTTGTCGCGAGTTTAACGATGTTCAGTGACGGTGCTTCCCCAATAGTTATATAACTTCGTGCGTCTCATAAATGCGAGCCACGGAGCAACTTGAGGATAATTACATTCACAGATGACAGAGAGTAAAATTACTTGCATTATGAGCACGAGACTAGTAGATTACACGAGGGAAATGTAAATTTGTAAAAGCCAATATATACGCATGTTTTGTGTCCTTCGCGCACAAGTGAAAATTTGAAATTACAATTACGAGCACTCTGCGAATAATTGTACGGCGTGTTGTAATAAATTAATAGCGAGCATAAATTTGTCAAAATGCGTCGTTTCATTTATCTTTGATTTTGGCAAAAAATTTATAATAATTCTAGGAGATAACTTTACAATAAACGAAATATATTATTATATACATTTTGTAAACATTTACCATCGAATTTATGTGTGTCTTATACAACTAATTTTTGTTACGATATATGTGAAAGTTATTATTAATATTCGTATAAGTTAAATCTTTCCTAGCTTAATATTAGCTGCACGAGAAAAATCACAGAAACAACGTATTCTTTTGTACTTATACTTTATGGTATTTTTGTTACAGCTCTTTTCTTTACGATTCAATCGAGTTTTCAACTTTTTTGTTACATTCAAACTTGAATAACTGAATTCCATCCATTGACCACGACCGCTGTTCCATTCGAGCTTCGCTAACAGTGCACTGCTAAGGAAGGTTTCATTGTTGGAGTTCGCATACGAGCCATTCTACCGTGTCGCTTTTTTTTCTCTCACTCTTTCTCTCTCTTTTTCTCATTCGGCACTGGTGCAACCACCACTGTGCAATTGCGCAACTGCATTTTCTGCACTATGGCGTCGATGTTTCGAGCGGCAGCATTTATTTAGGACGTAGCCTCTTCATGAAACTGCGATATCGCGTCTGTGGTAAGATTAATGGACCAATCTTGGCGCCGGCCAACAGTTACGCGCAATCAGGAGACAGCTTTTCGGAGCTTCAATCTTTCATCGTGATAGCATGGATTCATACATGTTGGCTCGCGATATGCTATGCCCGGTTTACGCAGTTCAGACTATTCAAGTCAGTATTTACTTTACGTTCCACCACATAAACTTCGTGAAACGTAACTCGCGCTTTACATAGCAATGTAACAACAGCCACAGAAGCGCGTTGTATGTAGAGATAATAGAAAAAAGATTATCGTTGCAAATAAGTTGGAAATAGTTTTATATACGGTATAACATCGTTATTCTATATTATGAGATATTTTAAGCAATAATCAGTCGTTCACCGAAAAACATAGGATTCAAGACAGTTAATATTGTACGACTCTTTATCTCGCCCAAAAACGATGGAAACATAAAAACGCTGTAGACGGTTATCGAACGATGTAATATTTGTTACAGACGATCGGGTCACTAGGGAACGGAATCGATTTGTCTTTTCTCGTGAATTCACATCGAAAGGTCAAACTGCCAGGAACTATTTATCAAGAAACCGGAATACCAGAAGGAACACTAAACAAAAAAAGAAAGGAAATCGCAAGAAAGAATAATGAACCTGCTTGAAAAATCGAGGCACCTCACCAAATTATTGTTACTTTCTTCGCGTTGTGTTTTATTCGCTGTGTATTTCTAAACAATATTGTCGTTTATCTACCTTCGTAAAATAATAACTGTCACATTAAACTTATTATTTCTTCTATAATGTGAACTAATTGATAAATAAAAAAAGTCTATTTATATATAAAGTTATTGTAAATTTATTGTCTCAAGATATATTAATTCATCGTAACTTATTTACAAATGTACATAATATGCGTATAAATAAAAAAATTAAAGTTACTAGATATGCAATATTTTATTACAGAAGAGATGATATTGTGTAATTAATAATTTCTCCATTTAGATATAAGGGAGATTGGGGAAATTGCGAATGCGAGATAAACGTGAACAATACTATTGCAGTAGTATATTAGAGTAGTGATAACCTCTCATTTCTCGCATCCGATGATAGTCCAATATACGCTTACAATTAGTACCGCATAACATGTGTCCATAAAACATACGAATTCAAGATAAATATTATTATATGTTTGCAATAATTTTGATGTAGGAGACAATGGAAGTATTATAAACCTTCCTATTACTATTTACCTAAGGGAAAAATTAAATAAACCCGATGATTATTTAGCAATTATAGAAATATTTATTTAAAGTATATTAACTTTAATCCACAATAAATAACATTTATATGTTATCAATGTAAACTACAATTTTAAACAAAAAACAACATTGATTCGACATTGTCCCATGTGGCAGCTTTTGTTTTTTATTTAAAGTTATAGTTTATATTGATACTATATGAATGTTAATTATTGTAATTTAAAACCAAGTAATTGAAGTATTTTTTGAATAAAGATTATTCTATTAATTGATAAATAATTATCGATTTTCCCTTAAATATTCGCGTTCCTCCACTTTCCTCTAGAGAATAGCCCCTCATTGTTTTGATTATCAAATTAAGCGAATTAAGATATAAAACAATGAAAAATGAAGATAGATTATATGCCTTTGTGAACTAATAGTATTATTATGTGATAAGCGTTAACTTGCTACATTCAACTATACAACACTTTCGGTTGAATTAACTTCATTGTTCAAAAATGCGTATGACAGTGATGTTATGACAGTAATATTTCCGCGTTTCTCGTGTATTTTCTCGAACCGTTTCCATTTGCAGAACGCTGATTCTTCACAAATAATGAACGTCATAATGTGTAATACAATTTTATACATTGATTATTCACTTTGTTCCGCTCAATGGTTCTCGACCGCATGTAAATCCTCGAAGGATTGTGAGTCTCCAAGCGACACTAGGAAGTTGCACGACGCTAGGAAGTAAGATACGACGCCTAATACAGCTTTATACACCCAAAGGAGTATTTTACCCAAGTTGGTTCGTTCCGGTCTGTCGCCACTTTTCCGATAGGCTCTTTAACTAATTCAAGCGGCGGGGCCGTAACAACTGAGATAAAATTCAGCAGAGGATTAAAAAGGCAAAGGTCGGAGAGGCAAAATGCTCAACTCGCGCGTATCGCTCGCATATTAAATCGGTGAACACTTCTACTTCGTTAAAAACTCAAATAAATTAAACAATTGCAGAAATAAAACTTAAAAAAAATATTCTACCACAGTTAATGTCTAAACAAAAAAATAAGGAAATTCCTTTTATTTAAACGATGCTTTTGCTTACAATTATAAACTCAAAATAACCTTCGATAATTCTATTCGCCTCGAAGTTCCGCTAATTGCACATCGTATTCAGCTTTTAAATTTAATTAATATCTTCTTCAGTTATTGGAAAATACGTCAAAGTCGCACGGATTCGTAACGGTTACAAAGATATACGAATCTCGAGAGGTTAAGGATATTACGGAAATCTGCAGAGGAATAAATTTAATTTTACATTCAACCATGTTAATCCTTTTCTCTTTATACTCTGCCTGAATCTTCCTCTCAGGTTAGGCGAGAGAGGTGCGAACAGGAGTAACGCGAAGATCGAGTGAAGGATGGCTGCAGAGAAGGTGAAGAGGTGCAACGAGGTCAAGAAAACGGTACAGAGGAAAGGGAAAGGATAAGATCTGCAGGAATAAAAGGTACTAACTCCGAGGTACCGACAGGTTGAAAAACTGGGTAAAATTGGATCTTGGAGCTGTCTTCATCCACGAAAGAGCAGAAGTGGCAATCGCGCAGCAAATTAAGCGGAGCCATCGTAAAGGAGCGAAAATGGTTATGTCCTGTCCTAAACTTACCGCCCTTTCTTCCATCTCTTTTTTCTAACTTTTTGCGTCACCATTAAATAATAGATGAATCAAAGTAATGTGCCTTTCTCCGCAGCGGAGCATAGTTCGCTTCGGGCTAGAAGCAAGTTTCTGAAGCTTCTCGCAATCTCTCTACAATCCTGTAGTTGTAGAATTTACAAGGTATCGACTTAGTATATTAGAGACTTCATCTTGCATCCGTGAATTTTGATCTAATAAAGAAATCTATATTTTATTTAACGCGTAAACGAATAATTTATAAAATAAGATATGGATTTTTTATGCCGGTACAATAACTTCTTTTATATATACAGTAAGTAATATAAAAATACAAACATATTAAAAAAATAAATTCAGAATGTAGCGCAGATAAACATAAAGTAATATTTATGTTTTTGCAAAGAATAATACTTACATTTTAAAAAATATAAAAAGGATAATTTTTTAGATTAAATATATATGTATAGTAAATTATAAAACAAAATTTTTTGTTGATTCATACATAAAAAAGTTTGTTCTGCAACATTTAACAACAATTAATACATTTCATTAAAAATGGAAAATATAATGCATCATAAGTGCTACAGTTTAATAATTTGTATTAGTTACTAATTACATATATTCTGAATATAACTCATTTCATACAAATAAAATATTATATAGAAACATATTATAAAGAATAAATTATATAGAAATATTATATAGAAACATATTATAAAGAATAAATTTTTTTACTTTATATTTTATAAAGAATAAATTCTTTTAAAAACTAAAATCTTTTCTGATATATTACCGTTTTATTATATTCTATAATTACCGTTATTTATTGTTTCTTATTTTATTTCGTTTCAGTCATTTTAATTTTTCAACCGATATCTTATTACCGATATTATTAATAGAAACTTTAACGCAAAGGAAAAAGAGAGAGAAAAATAAAATTTATGAAAAGAGAAATTGGTTAACAGTGTAAATGACACGTTAATTGCTGCTCCTTCGGATTCAATAAAATGCTCATTACTTCGTCTGACCAGTACTTCATACTTTCTTTTTATAAACTATGTCTTGATTTGCTAAATAAAATATATGTCAAAGTATCGTCTCTCGGTTGCCCTTCGCCTGGCACGACCGCTTGGCCCGGAGTCAGCACAAGTTTCCAACTTGGTGGTGAAGGAAGCCCCTTGCGGCAACTTGCGTGCCCGCGGAATCTCGTGAACAGACTCAGCCCACGCCAACTCTGAGGAAGAGGCGGAAGGTATTTCTTGGATCGCGGCATGCTCTTCTCTCATCCCAGTACGCGCGCATCTTCTTATCTAGGCTGGCGTATAGCCGGCACGCAAACCCGTTTCTTCGTCAAATGAAATGTTAATAGCGACGAAAAGATGCGTGCGAGTTGCAAACGCGAACTTTTCGCGTAACACCCGGCATCGTCCGCGCATTCTTTTTGCACGGTTCGCCGAATATTCTGCGTTCCTCCGAGCGCATGAAACGGAGTGTCTCGAATTCTCCCTCGGCCGCGTTAACAGCGTGCGCGCTCTTCATTTTTTTGCTAACGAGAAGCTCGGGCGTCGGGTGATTCATGGAAACCCGTAAATCAACTTGACTGCCTGCTCCTTAAGGGAATAATTTCGGTCTCTTTTTACAGAGTGATTTATGAATTAATATCTTTCTTAAAACTTATGTAGTATATTCTGTGTGTATGTGAATACTGAATAGTCAGTTTGTATGCTAAATTGATTAATTTGACCTTGATTAATTCAACATCTTCTATTCCTTTGTCAAAATATCACAAATTATTAATAACCATAATTATTAAATATAATAATATATAGTTTTAAAAAAACTGCTCACATTTCTGCAAGTAACATTATAAAACGACACAAAAAAAATAATTTAAATATGTCCTGAATTTACTCTCTAAATCTCGTGGAGTGAAATCTCATTCGAAGAGACTGAAAATTTAGCCTGTCTTAAAAAAAAAAGTGAAAATACGACTATTCTTGTTCAAGAGTGGCAGATTTTCACTTTTTTTAGAGTGATATTTACTTCTTTGAAATGAGATTCACTCCAAAGGAGTGAAATTCCAATCTCTTTTTTGGAGTGTAATATCAGGGTAGATGAAATTTACCTGGAACCTCACTCCAAAGAAGAAATTGAGATTTTATTCCTTCGAAGTGAATCATCCTTAAAGAGTAAAATTCACTTTGAAAATCTACCACTCTTGAATAAGAGTGATTATATTTTCACTCTTTTTTTAAAGCAAGCTAAATTTTTAGTCTCTTCGAGTGAGATTTCACTTCACGGGATTTAGAGAGTAACAATGTAATAATGTCATGATGGTTGCTTTTTAATATGTATCACGGACATACTAATAATTTTACAGAGTAAACTATTAATAATCTGTCAACTATTAATAATCTGTTTGTATTTCCTATATGAGATTTCATTAATACCATCAGAAATAATTAAAATCAGTATTTAAGCTTTGTCGATTTGATTATATTTTGACGGATTATACGAAAAATGTGGTTTTCCCATACATGTATTTTAATGGCAATATGTGTCACATATTTTCCAATATCGAGTTCAGGCTTTATTTATAATCATTATTTATGAAAGGTGCAACATTCATTATCCTCGACATAATTAAAGGTCCTGCAACCGCATAAATGATGCCCGCATAACATCTTTTTTATTTTTATAGGTAAAATTATCATAAATAGATGTTGTACAATATTGCATGACGAATAACTTCGTCGGTAGCGTAAAATTATATTGCCTATAATTGAAAGAAGACGATCTATACGTAATACATCTAATTCAGGTAATGGTAACTTTGTTCCCACGAGGATGAAGTAAAAATAGCCGAGAGTTTAGATACACACACACATACACACACACACACACACACACACACACACACACACACACACACACACACACACACACACACACACACACACACA
>Ga0157364_1003026_pt1 | contig 16118 bp, 13 predicted proteins | sample AttsexASBM2_FD_111476 | JGI IMG/M metagenome (GOLD analysis project Ga0157364, IMG submission 111476) | Fungus gardens microbial communities from leaf cutter ant in Ribeirão Preto, State of São Paulo, Brazil - Atta sexdens ASBM2 | ecosystem: Host-associated > Fungi > Mycelium > Unclassified ...
ATATGCAAGGCGGATCATGTTGCCATGTTGCCGAGCACGGTCCTATTGATCTCCTTCCACGGTTTGCCATTTGCGTCAAGAGCGCGGGAAACCGAGAACGTAATGATCCGAATCTCAGCCATCATACTTGTCACCGTTTATCTTGGAAGGCTCGATTACAACCCGGACTGTGATCATCAGTACACTCGATGATATTGGCGCCGAGACAGGGTTTTCTATATCTGTGTGTGTTGATATGTCTGGATCCAGTTACCACTTACTCAGTTGGTGAGACAACGGCAGCTGCTTCGATGATTGTCTGTGTCACAACCTTGTCCTTCTTGTCCACCTGATAATATACTGTACTTTCAGTACCCTTTCCTACTCATTCTAACCAAAAGTCGAAGGAATGATACAGCCAGATGAACTCTTTGTGGTACGAGCCATCCAAGTTGTCGGTGAGTACTACTCTCTTCCACCGTGTCAATCAGTCAAGTGAATGCAATTGTTTTCAGGATTCATTGCAAAGCTTGAAGATGGGTTTTCACAGCCACTGTCCTGAAGTACTCTGACAAAGCCGATAAACCCCTTCAAAATCCCAATGGGAAACTTGACAACAGCATCAGGAACGAACAGCATATGAAGCTTACTCGAAGCAGATAGTGAATCAGTTCTCTGCGCCCAGGCAGTCCGATGTATTAATGGAGTGTAGCATGCTTGTGGAATATTGAGATACACAAAGAACATTCTCGACATCGGAAAATACTCATGCTCGAGCGCACCCAAAGGAGGAACTGATGTGTAAAGCCAGAATTATGTTTATGGAAATGCTCGTCTTCTGGAACAGGAAGGAATTGTAAGCGGATCTGTACCTCGATGACTCCTGATCCACTCAGAGGACGTCAGCAAACTCCAAGGTGGGATTTGATAATCCGATTCAAGGACTACAACTGTGGCTGGTGATCGAAGTACGTTATCGTTATTGCTGCCATCGTAATTCTTTGTTCAAATATGATTGTCGGCTCGCAAGATTGATTTGAATACTCTGGATCCACAAATCAAGGAGACGGTGGTAGGATTGAACAAGTTGCAGTCTGTTCTGGGTCGCTTTGGTTCGGCGAGCAATGCTGCTGGGATGTTTGTTGAATTTGGGAATACAATCAGCAAGGTGATTAATAATTGACCAGCAATCCTAGATGTTGTCTGACTTGAAGTAGCTGGAACCTGTCGCGCAAACCGTATAAGCTTGTATCCAGTTCGTTTACAAAGTTGGTTTCTTTCGTTTTTAGCACAGATAATAATACTGATAGAATTGGCAGCATTTGAAGGGTCAAGAAGGATTACGTGAAGCAATGAAGAGCCTTGCAAAGAGCATCCAAGTGCTCGCTGGCCAACTGACCAGACTCAAGGAAGTTCCAATTTCAGACGAACTTTGCCACACCCTGCAAGAGTTTCCTGTCATTGTGGAAGAAGTGGTAAAATTCACCCAGAAATGGCTTCACAGTTGGATGGGTGCGTGACTGAATGATTGGCCCAGTCAAATACGTCTTCGTTGACTCTCAAAAGGAGAAGGCGATTGCATTGAGGGACTAATTAGATGTCTTCAAGGACAAATTCGACCGAGATCTTATGACGGAGATGCACATAGTGCAGACCAACGCTGCGGATGAGAAGAAGCTGGAGGATTTAGTTCATGATCTCAGGGGAGACAGGCTTTCTCTCCGCGATCCATGCATGAAAGGCACTCGAAATGAGATCCTACGCGAGATTGAAAGCAGGGCGAAGAGTGCCGGCCGCCATAATGTGGTCTGGATCAGGGGTGCTCCTGGTGTTGGGAAATTAGCAGCCAGCATTGCCATTCGACTACAGGAACAGCATTGACGTGTAATATGGTTCCAGTTCGACCATACACAATCTACGACGATCACTACAGATGCCCTGTGGCGTGCCGTCCCTTGTGATCTTGCTCGCCTGTACCCGTCTCTTCGGGAACACTTAGTCAAAGGCAGCAGGGAGCTCAGCTCATCCGACATCGATCGGCTTTTCACATTGCTCATTGAGACACCATTGTCAATGCTTGATCATGATGCACGTGAGCAATTCCCGGTGATTGTGATAGACGCGTCGGACGAATGTGGTGGACTCAGGCATGATTCATCTGGGCGGAGGGATTACCAAGCTCTTCTGCATACGATCAAGCTGCCCGAAATCGTTAACAGCCTTGTCAATATTCCCTCGGGCAGTGACGTCAAATCGGGAGATTGTGCTTCGAATGACATCCACGCATACCTCAAGTACCGACTCGATGAACCGAAGATGCGTGGGTCAGGGAGGCTCTTGATCATTTGGTCCCCTGCGCTGCGGGTATGTTCATCTGGGCAACAACTGCCGTCGATTTTCTTCTAAAAAATTCTGCACGACGATTGGATATCCTCAAAACAAGGAAGCAAGAAGATGGCTTAGAGAGGTTCAAAGACTTGTATTCGCTGTACACCGCTGTTGTTACAACATCATTTGGACGCGGTCTTGAAGAAGAGATCGAAGGTGTCATCTCTGTTATGGACGCAATGATAGTTCCGAAGCAACCACTCAATAACGATGCGCTTTTGATGTTTCCTGGAGTCAGGAATTGGGACACGTTGTAATTGATACGAGGTCTTGTGTCCGTCATTGAGTCTGGCTCTATCCTTCGGTTCCACCATTGCTCATTTGAGGACTTTCTCTTTTCTGCTTCGTTTCGACAGGAATTCCCCCAGCTGTCTGCTGTCCAAAACCAAAACTTTCATGAATGCCAGCTTGCCATCCTGTGTTTGAACATCATGGTGTCGTCAGAACCCCACTTTGATATATGCAACTTGTACTCCTCGAGCGTGATGAATGTGGATATTCCAGCTACTGTGAAATCCGTCATCTCTCCTTATTTTTCATATGCATGTCAATTTTGGGCAGACTGTCTTGTTCACACTTCACCTGAGGAGAAGTTTATGTAGGTAATGAAGTTTGTGATGGAAGTGATGAGCTTGTTCGGGGAAGGCATCACGGAAGAAAAAGTCAGTCCTTTATCAATGTCGAGTAATATAAGAGATACATCACAAGGAACGAATGGGAAGCACACCCCCAGTGCAAACCATGCCAAAGCTTTCAGGATCATAATTATCTCATATGCCCTCCGGTTCATCTCCGCGCTCCTATATCTCAAAGTACCCCTCATATTTATCTCTCCGCCCTCTTTTTTGCGCCTCAGGAATCCCTCGTTGCCCACAAGTTCTGTTCGAGATTCCCCAATACTCTTTCTTCTCGTCAAACGAAAAGATATCTGTTTCCGTAACAGAGGGTATAATTATCGCGGAATGATATCATTGTTATGGAATGACATCGAGTGGTCTTGGAAACACCGTTTACCAGAGCATTTCGGATATTTACGTATATAAATGGGAACATAATGTAATCTTTTCTTCCTTTCCCTCTCTTCCCCTGTGCGCTATTTTGTTTTGCTGCAACAATGATAAAAATTGTGCGAGCCTGTGACTCAGAAACATTGCATTTGGGGCCCATTTGAGTTGAGGAATTTCTTACAGGTCCGGCATTCATGCTTGTTTCAGTCCTAATGGGGATCATATCCTAACCGCGGATTATAACCATGCAGCAGTCTTGGACATTGAGAGGGGTAAGAAGTTGAAAGCTCAAGGGTCTCAAATTTCTTTATTCACTATGGTCGTTACCACGGGATGATTGCCTCAGTGGATATGATACCTGGAGAACAATCCTCATATTGAACAAATGCCTCGTCCAACGTGGATAGAAGGACGAATTCCGTCCCTACAGTCCAGGCTCTGATTCACTTGTGGGATGCTGAGAAGGGTGCACTAAAGTCAATTGAGTTCTTCAAAGTGATTGATGCCACTTGCAACCGATATTCTCCTAATGGGCATTTTTCAGCTGTCGGAAAGAGATCTGAGAAAATCATCGAATTATGGAATATTGAAGTTGGCAAGAAAACTCTGACATTCGCGTATCCATACAACAAACTCTCATTAATTTCTCTAACCGGTGACTCTTTGATGGCTGTATTCTCATATGAGGTCTGTACTCGGCGGTTGGACACACAAGAGATAGTATCCTTTAATATTGGCACCGAAGAATCATATTTCTTTGTTATACATTCACCCTTCGCCAAATACCTATTTATCTGCCGATTTTTGAGAGTGGAAGTTTGGAAGGTCGTCTCCATGGACAGGGAACCGATCTCTGCATTAGAGCATCAGAGAATTGACATTGTTCTGAGTGCTTGTCTATCGTGTAGGGGTGACAGGCTTTTGGTGGATACTCAGAGAGGGATTGTGAAGATGTGGAATCTGGACCTAGAGGATTTGGAAAGAAGCGGGCCTGGTGCATTCGACATGATCGATAGAACATCAGTCATTGCAATCTCACAACACTCAGGGAAGGTAATGACGACGGGATCATGGGGATCTCGAAATGTCGAATTCCGAAACACAGCTACCTGGGAGGTCGTAGGGCCTGTTGCCAAATTCAACGAACAGGTAGCCTGGTCGTTCGATTCTCTCATGACCATATGCAGTATAATGCACCTGGAGAATCGCGTCTCATTTGATTGCTGAAATAGAGGAAGACGTGCCCGCATCGTGAAGCTTGCTTTCCAAACATACAATGATTTGGTTGAATGTGCCCGGCTGATACAGGATCAGGAGGACTTTGACGATGACTTAGATGATGACCTGGTAACACTCCAGGTCTGGCACTTTGGTCACATTGGCGTTGAAAGTACATTTTCTCTGGACGTTGGGACCTCAAAACCTTCGTTCATATTCCTGGCACCCGATGGCTTGACTGTCATTGTTGTCGATCATGATACCGTCTCATCTTATTCTCGGAATCACGTGTTGGGAAATCAAGCCGATGCCATGATCTGGTGGAAGTTTCTGGAACATTTCATTAGTATATAAGTTTGTAATTAGTTAGATGTACTCATTGGTTTGCAATGGGATACATCTTATTCCAAGTCAAACCAACATATGACTAGGTTTCTGCAACATCACAACACTGCCCAGCTCCTTCCTTTCTACTTGACTGATGAAGCATACCTCTATGGAGATTGCTACTCATACTCACCTGACAGGAAACTTTTTGTTGGGAAATCAAGCTAACACTGTGATCTGGTGGAAGTTTTGAGAACTTTCTGGAATATTTTTTAGTATATAAGATTTGTAATTAGTTGTATTTACTCATTGGTTTGCAACAGGATATGTCTTATTCCAAGTCAAACCAATGTGTGACTAGGTTTCTGTGACACTTTTCACATGTCATTTTATCAAGGACAATGTTGTCCAACTGTGGGACAAAAGAACAGATCAACTTTGTGGCAAACCCATAACATTCCCCAAGGTTTTGAGCATTGCCCTTTCACCTGTCCTGAACATCCAATCTGTTAGTGATCAACTCATCATTCTGACTTGCACTAGCACTTATATTATCAATCTCTTCAACATCTATGCTGGCTATCTATGTGCTCAATTTTGGAATCAAGGAAGAATTTCTTTATATTAAAGATAGCATAACATTGGTATTCTATGGGTGGCCTACTTTGGCCAGAATCCAGGATATAGTAGATCTAACAACTGAACTTCAGTATGTTATTCATGAGTATAAGCCTATCCTATGAGGCATATAGGATTGATGGATGATGGATCAAGATAATCAGCCTCTACTTAGGGTCCTATTCAGGTGCAAGGAAAAGCTATGCCTGATGTCTTAGTTTCTGTGATGCAGACCATTGTACAAAGGGAGCAAAGTGACCTGACAGACAATACTACCTACTGCTGTGCAGACTGTTGTAGAAAGGGAGTATAGCAGACTAACTTCAACACAAACTTAATAACACAGGATTAGTAGAGGGTTTTAGATGAGCTGAAGGCCCAGATACAAACCTTGTCATATATGTATGTAAAAAGAATGTAAAATGATGCCTGCTTAGCCAATGCTTAGCCAATGCTTTATAAGCATTGGTTAGTACTCTTTGCTTGCTAAATTCTCTCTAAATTCAACAAAATTCATTAAAAACTTGGAAAATTTGGAATAAAATTGAAGCAGACAATAAGCATAGCCAACTAGTATCTGAGACACAACTGAGTGCCCTGAAGGCTACATACCTTTTTCTTTTCATATATTCAACCCAAATAAATATATGAGAGGAACATAACATATACAAATAATACTAGCTCATTATTGAGTTCACTTTCTCAAATCATAATTACTATCCCTTACTTTTTCCTACCCTTCCCTTTGTAGAAAGGTGCCAGCAAGCATAGTATGGTGGTCAATCACACTATACTACTTACCTAGATAACTTAAGTATGAGGTGTCTGATGATGGTAAAGGAAAGAGAAAGGACTCTCTACTTCCTTCTATGATAGTAGTCCTTAAATAAATAAGATAGTGTGATCTAGAATGGAGGAGAAGTTGACAAAATGGAAGGGACCTATTTAAGATATAATAAGTATTAATTAAATGACACTCCCCCTTGTCAAGTACATGAGGGTGCATGCAGGTGAAAATATTGTAATACAGCAAGATAAATTGCATGTGCAATGGTACACTAGTAGAATTTGAGACCAGGTTATCCCCTAAATTTACAGAACTTTGCTTTTTCTAAGTTATTTGTAAACATATCTGCTGGATTTTTGTTGTTTTCAAGATAGAATAATTTTACTTTTCCTTGTGCAACAAAGTCTTGTATAGTGTGATATTAGATATCAATATATTTGTTGTGTGATTTTGTGATAGAGTTACTTGCCATGAATATCAATCCCTGATTATTCCCACTGATATATATAGGACCAAATTTGTACCCTAGTTTAGTCAGAATTGACCTGATCCAAATGTATTGTCAACTACAGTCAGATAGTACTATATATTTAGCTTCAGTAGATAATAACGCAACTATTCTTTGAGTTCTTAAGGTCCAGCTGAATACCCCTCCTGTGATCATTAGGTAATATCCTGTTTGCAAACATTGGTCTTTTGAGTTCAAAGCCCAGTCTAAGTCAGTGCATGTATGTATTCCTAGCTTTGAGTCCCCTTTGTAAACAAGAGCATAATTTTGAGTTTTAGCTAGGTACCAGCAGATATATAATGCTTTGGCTAGGTAATTCTTAGAGGGATTTGTTGTGTGTCATATAAGTTGTATCACTGCAAAAGCAATATCTAGACATGTTCCCAATATTAAATAAAGCAAAAATTTAACAAGCATTTGGAACTTCTTCTAGAGAACATGATCAATAGGACTGGTATGTTGCTGAGAGTAATAGCTAGTGGAAAGTGGTATAGGAACATGGCACATATTCTGTATTTGGAAGTGCAAGAGAATTTTCTTTAGATAATTTGCTTGGTCAATGTGAATATATTGATTGCATTATGCAATCTTTGTCCACAAAAATTCAGAGAGATTCCCTAGGTTCCTACATTTCTATTTACTTATGAACTTTGCTTTTATCTTGTTAAGAAGAGTTTTATCAGATCTGTAGAAAAAGGTATTGTTAACATATACAACTGCAATAATAGTGTTGCCTTTTTTATATCAAAAAATGTCTACTTCTGATTTCAGACCTTCAAAGTCTAGTTCTCATATAAAGGAGTCTAGTTGGCACCACCAAGCCAATCCTGCCTGCTTTAGACCATAGATAGCTTGTCAAAGTCTAAAAATGATATTAGGGTCTTTTGTAAAACCCTCAGGTTGCTCCATATAGATTTTCTCATCTAACTCCCCATAGAGATATGCATTTTAAATATCAAGACCTGTAATATGCTATTTTTCTAGGGTAGTAAGTCCTAGCATGAGTCTAACAGTTTCAAAATGCACTACAGGTGAGTAGATGTTAGTATAATCTGTGCCAGTGTATTAAGAGAATCCTTTTGCAACTAGATGAGCCTTTTTTCACCTATTGGGTTTTATGTTAAAAACCCAATAGTATTTTATAGATTACTTTATTACAAAGTACCTTTCTACCTTTTCAAATATACCTCTATGCCATAAGGCTTCCAATTCCTCTGGGCAAGTATGTTCAAATTCTTTATGAATTTTCTGATTTTTAATTTATGCTATATCCTAATACTACTACTCTCAGACTTTAGAGGAATTAGATCCTTATGTATCATTCTCAGTTGCATCATCTAGTGAGTGTGCAAATCTGAGGAGATAGTCTAAGAGCTGTACTTGCCCTTCACAGCATAGTTGCACCAAATCATCCTTATTCCAATTCAAGCAAGGCTAACATACAGGAGCTACAGATAGCTGCATCTGCTGATTATTATCAACAACCTCATTGTTATTGATGTACAAAGGTTATAAAGGATAGAAGAATAGATAGTTGATCAGATTGTTGTCTTTGAGCTCTAAAGGGTTTCTTAAAGGAGATGGTATTTGGTTGTTGCTGTCTAATAGTCTTCATTGCTATCTATTTCTCATAGTATAGCAAGGAAATAATTTTCAATAAATTCTGCATGTGCAGCAGTGAATACAACATTTTAAGTGAGCATATGAAAATATTTCTATGCCCTTCCAATACGATACCAATGTATATCATTAGTTCTGATTTAGGACTCATTTTGTCCTTGCATATTACCTGTGAGATATGAACATATATACTATAGCTGAAAACTCATAGTTTCTCAATGTTTGGTTTATTTTCCTCAAGTAGCTTGAAGAGGGTATACTAATTCAGTTGAAATTGAGAGGTTCAGTTGTAGACATAACATTTATAGTAGAACTTTACATTTTGCTAACTTTCAGGTAAGTATGCATCAAAGTATATACTCTCAGCTTTATCTGACAGGGTTCTCATGAGCTATTCTACATGTCTGTTCTGCTATGAAGGATAATGAATACTCTGTAGGACTCTAATCCCTCTGTTCTTTAGCAGTTCATTAAACGCTACCAATTCGTATTCTCTACTACCATCTGATATCTACTACTGTACTATAGTATGGTATTGCATTTCTATGAAGGCTAGGAAAGAGCATATTGTATAGATGACTTTGTCTTTACTTGTGAGTGCTGAGATCTATGCATATGAGATATAATCATTATAGAATATTATTAGGTATTTTTGCCAATAGTAACTTTTAGTGGGGAAAGATTTGAGATTAGAGTGGATTAACTAGAAAGAACAGAGAGCACAATGAGTAGATGCAGAAAAGTATTGGTTTGACATCTTCCCTTGTATACAACCTGTGCAAGTAGGGTCATCAGAAGATATGTTTATCTCTGGAAAGTTTTTAGTATGTTTCCTTATGAGCTTTAGTACTTCTCTAGAAGGGTGACCAAAGTAGCAATATATAGTCTCAAAATCTACCATCATTACAAGATGCATATTTCAATGCTAGAATAGCCAGTCCAGTATCTACAGCATATATATAGTATCATTTGACATTCTTGGTTGGAAAATCATAAAGTCTATACTGTCACAAGTTTTAATTGTTACAAGGTCTCTTATTTCTGAGATGATAAATCCATTTTGCAGAAAGGCTCCCAAAGATAATAGCTGACATGTTAGGTCATTGTAGAAGAATACATCATTTATTGTGATTTCTACCATATTCTTTTGCATATTAAAGTATCTTAGAGTGATAGCTCCTTTTTCTGTGATGTACATAGATCTATTAGCTATTTGTATTAGAGATAGAATATGCAGTATCTCAAAACTTTCAAAATCACTCATTTCTCTTGTAAAGTATGATGAGGCTCCTAAATCTAAGATTCAGAAGGGAATTATAGTAGTAGGTTTATGTTTTCCCTTGTAAGACTGACATAAAGAGTTTGTGAGTCCATGCTTGCATACATTTATTTGTGCATTTGGTAAGATATAAATAGTATTACAGAATATACTACTATATCTCAAAGCCAAAGTTAAGTGGATTGAAACTACAGGTGTTTCATCAGTGAGCTTGCACTCAGAGTATAAGGTAATGCTCCTAATGCCATTATTAGCAAAAAAGGCATTGTCCATACTCATATTATCCAGGGTTATAGGGAAAGTATCTGTTTTATACTTAGATTCCCCTAAGGATAAGGAGCCAAGAGAGACAGTGTTTAACTCCTCTTTCTAGAGTTTTTTTTCTTCAATACGAGATACTAAGGAATTTGAATTGTTATACTCATCTGTGGACTTTGTAAGACAGTCTATTTCTATCACAAATAGTCACTTACTTATTTGTGATTATAGATTCTAGAGCTCAAAGGGTCTTAGAAGCAAAGTTTAGATGGTGACAAAAGATGTTGTTAAGTCTGAGGTCTAACCCTCAGACAAGGAGTCTTTATATATAGGAAAGTAATGGTCTGTATACTAGAATAGGCTATCACATGCTATTACCTATTGTTCTACATATGGTAGTGCCTTTGTACTCTAAAATGCAATAACTTAACTATATGGAGGTTGTTCTTTGTTCTAATTAAAGGCAGATGACTATCTATGGGTAATTAATTAATGTCTATGTACAAACATTGAGGACTTCATATCTCCACTAATATTAATTACCTTAAGGTTGTTTTAGGCTTATTCTGAGAGTTATAAAGAGGGCTTTTATTAAGCCTAGAACCAAAGCATTGATTGTGGCAGTTTTTAAGATATTGGCAATTTAATAAATGGTATCATAGTAGTTACCTGTTGATCTGCCTGATATCTTAGCCAATATTAATTGCCTTGAGATGTGACTGGTATTGATTAAAAGGTTTTTTAAGGGCTTTCTGTATTTGTTAAGACTGTGAGAATTGTTAAAGATTTGATGGAGATATGGCCAAATGAAGTTTGTGACATAGTTTATTGTCTTTTGGTACATATACTTTCCCTTCCTTATACATTATGCCATTTATTTCTCACCACTCTTCATCTCTCAATATTTTAACCTCTGCTTGCTTCATCTCTTTTACTGATTTTACTACTTCATTATCTTTTACTTTGAACTGTCTGACTTTTTCAAGTAGATCTACTTCTTCTACAATTATCTCCACTGTCTCTGTTCTTCTCACTTCTAGCTATTCTTGCTTTACTAATGTCTTATTCTTATTATCTCTTTGTACTTCTATTTTCTAGTCTGGTCTATTACTTAGGCTATCTGCTTTTCCTATCTTACTTTCTGGAACATGCTTTAGTATAAAGTCAAACTTAAATAGGTATAAGGCCTATTTAGCTTGTCTCTTATTCAACTTTTGTGTCTTCATAAAGTATTCAAGATTTTTGTGATCTGTCCAGATCTCAAATTTAATTGTTGCTCCTTGCAAAAAGTACCTCCATATCTCTAAATATCTAACAATGGCTAATATCTCTTTATTGTGTATTTCATAGTTCCTTTCAGTGTCACTTAGAGATTTTGAGATGAAAGCTACTGGTCTTTACAAACTGTCAGAGTACTTCATTGACAGTACTCCTCTGGTAGTATAATTCAAGATATCTATCTCTACTCTAAACTCTTTATCTAGGTCTGGAGCTGTTAGTACTGGCTTTGTTATGAAAATTCCTTTGAGCTCATTAAATGCTCACTGCTACTTCTACCCCCACTGTTACTTCACATCCTTCCTCATCAATGTATTCATTGGCCTAGCTACTCAAGCAAAGTTGTTAATAAACCTCTTATAATAGTTTGTGAGGTCCAAAAATTTCCTAACATCTTTCACATTCTTTGGCTCTGGCCAACTGAGTACTCCATCTACTTTCTCTTTTTCCATCTCTATTCCATTAGGTCCTATGACAACCCCTAGGAATCCAATCTTTCTCACTTTCTACACACATTTTTCTGGCTTAACATACAAGTTGTTTTCTTCTAATCTTCTCAGTATTTCCTTCACAATTTTATCATGCTCTTCCTTGGTTTTTGTTCCCACCAATATATTATTCACAAATGCAACCACTTTTCCTTTGTTTATCAAATCCCTTAGAATTTCATTTATTATTGCCTAGAAGGTAACCTGTTACAAACATAGGATAGGACTATGACTATTACCAACCATAGAGTGATAATGAGTGGCTACTATAAGAGTTGATAGACAATAACATTGCTATGAAAGAAAGAGAGAAAGATAACAGTAAAAGCTATTTATAGCTTTTGCATAAGCATGAGTTCTGGATTGGACAAAGACAGAGACACTAGACTCTTAGATAATTCTCAGATAATTCTTGGATAGTGATCTGGACACAAATAGGATAGTACTAAAAGGAAAATCATTGGACTTATCTATTTAGGGTACTGACTCAACTTGTCACCTCTAGTCATACTAGTAGTAACAGTAGTCACAGTTCTAGATAGTATAAATATAGTTCAAAAAGGATGAGAACAGCAAGTTTTCTCTTTTTGTGGTTCTTGTGTAAAAACTCTTACTCTTGTAACCTCATATTCTCTTAAGTCTTTGGACTACAGTATAGAGTATGACTAAAAGTCTCCATACTCTCACTCACAATATAACTTCACTGAAAACCTTAACTAGATCCTTTGTTGAGAAGCATGAAGATATCAAGTGTTGCCATAAGCTTCAAGTGGAACTTATATTCTACTTTGAGGTTTAGAGTCTTAATATAACTAGCAAATTTTTCATTTCAAAGAACATGACTGTTGGTTTAAAGGAGCTCACATACATTGTGAATGCTCTCTTCTACTTATCCCCTTTCTTTATCCTTACATTATTAAAGCCCTACTAGAAGTCTATCTTTGTGAATACTTTCTTGTATACTATGTTGTTAATCAAGTCTATTGTTAATGGCAATAGGTAGTTGTTCTTTATAGTTTGCTCATTTAGACTACAATAGTCTATAACTATCCTTTTTCTTGCTTACAAAGAATACTAGTGATATTTAAGGGGATTTTGATAGTTTAATATCTTTCTTAGCTGATCATTTACAAAGTTCTGAACTTCCTCCCTCTCATTTTTGGACAAAGGGTAAATTTTTCCTTTTTGTAGTTTAAATGTCTTCTTGAGATTTATAGCATGATCCTAAATTTTCCTTGCTAGCATTCTCTCTGACTCCACCTTTCCAAATACTTTTCTCTACTTTAGCAATTTCCTAGGGACTACCTTCCTATGGTCTGCTTCTACTTTTTCTTCTCTCCCCTAGTCTTCTTTATTGTCTACTACCCACTTGATGATTTTCTCTTCCTCTGGTGTTGCTACTCTTTTTCTTTTCTTTGCCCTTTTGTCCTCTCTTTTCTCTATTTTTCTCCTATATAGTGGTAGGTATCTCATTATTTTGACCTCTCCCATTTCCCAATTTATTTCCAGGTTATAGGCTTGCAACCATAGCATTTCCAAGATCACATCTGTCTTTTCCAGATTGTACACATTCATCCTTATCCTTTCTACATGATTTTTGTAATACATGTTTACTTTCACTTGATGGGTTATTGCTCCTGTGCTGTTATTTGTCTCATCCACATTCCTGACTACTACTGGTCTTTCTAACTTTTGCAGCTTGAACCCATACTTTGCTGCCATTTTCCTGTCCATAAACATCCCTGTTATGTCATTGTCCAAGAGTGCTTTCACTGTTATACCTTTATGCATATCTGTCTTTTTTACCCCAATATTTAGCCACATTTCTCTTAGCATTTTGAATGTCCTCCTTATTTTTCTTTGCTCATTCTCCTCTTATGCTGTACTTCTCAGAGCACTTGTCTGTGCACCACTCTGCTGTGCCTATGCTTCTCTAGGCTGCACTGCCATACCCTAATTCTACTATGGCTTCTTTTTTCCTATCTTGCACTCTAGGCACAAGATTTTTCTCTTTTCTTCCTCTGACACTTTCTTTCCCACTATTATATCTTTTCTTCTACATTTGGTACACTCAACTTTACTTCCTTTTCTCTTTTCCCCTTTCTCATTTCTCTACTCCCATACTCCTAGACACATTGTATACCACACATTCTTTAATTGTTTCCCAGAGACAAATCATTGTCCTCAATTTTCTTCTATTTTAGTGCCTTTGTACTAGCACTCTCTACACTCCACAAAGGTCACTACTTCCTACTTTGTACTTCATTCTCTCTCTTCCACTACTGTACTCCTGTGCTTTTCTCTATATGGAGTGCACCTACTCTTTCTCCTGTTGTGCCTTTTGTAGTCTTACCACACATGCTACCTACTCCTTCTGCTTTTTCTTCTTTACTTTAATATTCAGGTACTCCCACTTCTTGTGTGTTATGAGAGCCCCAGAGAGGAAAGAGTTTCCCATGCATTCAAACATCTGATCTCTAACATCAAGTCATACAATGGGGTCAAGATATAAATAGCATGGGAATTCAGGTAATCATATCATGTGACAAGGTCATGTGGTCATAGAATATTCTGGAAGGACATGTGATTGTGTAATAGTAAAGCACAGCCACTTGTAAAGTAGTATAAGTAGATAGTCAAATCCAACAGAGAACTCTATTGAGTTCTTTCTAAACACTCATCTTGAGTGGTCCTTAAGTCGTCAAGACTTAGTGATAACATTGTGCCCTGTTCTCCAACATCAAAAACATCTTACTTCTTCCTTTTCTTTTGTTTCTTGGTATTTAATGTACTTTTCTCCTTCACTACTCCTCATTACCTTGCTCGATAGCACCTTAAACTTACCCTGGGGAATTAATTGCCCCTTTCTCTCCTACTTCTTATTCCTACAATTTTGGACCAGGTGTCTAAACTTTTTATACCCCCAGTATTCTCTTTCTCTTTTTCTTTCTAGCTATGCTCTTAACAAAGCAAGGGCTCACTTTTCTCTGAGCAAGTTGTTCAATAGTTGGTTATATTGTGATTGAGATATTGTGTTGATATCTCAGTATATGAATATAGTGGTTTTTTGATCTCACTAAGTACAATTACATCTGTTGGGGTGCAAAATCTTTATTCAACCATATACCTACTACTTTACTAGCTACTATCCTAGTAATATGGTTAGATGATTACTCCACAGAGGAGATCCCTACTCTAGACAGCTTTCTAAGAAGTAACTGTCAATCCTCTGCATAGACAAGTGATAAGGGCACCTGTAGCACAAAGTTTATATATAGAAACAGTATAAGTATTCTATTTGATATCACCTATTTATGAGGTCAGGTCTCAGTGATAATGCCCAGGCTTGGTGCTATATCTCTACTGTCAATCCTGATTGACAAGTCCCCTTAAGCTAAGGGCCTGGCTATATATAGAGGTGACTAGTAATTGTGATGATTACTAGTCAAGGGTCAATGGGATTATAAGAGTGAGAGTAAGCAAGATCTAAGGTAAAGGTGGATGGTGCTCAATTGAGTTCTAGTATAAGGCTCTAGCCAAGAAAACTTAAACCTACTCCAAGTCCAAGTTGACAAGAAGAACTCAATAGAGTCCTTATTTATTTCTTGTATATTACTTATACAACTACTATATGGTCTATATACCATTTTCCCATACTCATCATGTGACCCATCATGTGACATGACCCTGTGACATTCTGATATGTGACTGTGACATGTGACATTTGTCATATGACACTTTCTTGCACTTTTTCCTTGTATAGTAAGTCCAAAAGAAAATAAAATGAAAAGAAATATAAATAATAACTTAGTCATTTTGCCAAGTCATGATATCTTCCTATTACTTGGCTATAACTTTCTACTCCTCTAATCCTACTCCTGGGGCCCTTTCCTGAATAGTATATAGCTCTTGAGTCTCTTGATAAATAATAAAGAGAGATGTTGATCTTAAGTAAGTTTGCTCTTGAGTATATTGTCTTCATCAATCCTCTCCTCTACCTTTTCTTCCAAGTTCCCTATCACTTTTTATACTCTTTTTATACCTCATTCTATCTTCAGTCAGCCTCAGTGTTATCACGAAGTCTTGACGACTTATGGACCACTCTAGGTGAGTGTTTAGGAAGAACTCAATGGAGTTCTCCGTTGGATTGCACTACCTACTTATACTACTTTTACAAGTGGCTGTACACTACTAGTCCACGATCACATGTTCTTTCTAGAATGTTCTACAATCACATGACTTGTCATGTGATATGATTACTTAAGTTCCCATGCTATTTATATCTTGTCTTCGTTGTATGACTTGATATTTGCGATCAAGTGTTTGAACGCGTGGGAAACTTTCTCCTTCTTAGGGCTCTCAT